>ENA-OQAZ01001110-OQAZ01001110.1-human-gut-metagenome-genome-assembly--contig:-NODE-1110-length-13649-cov-2.175566_pt1 | contig 13649 bp, 14 predicted proteins | sample MGYA00242737_ERZ504531 | MGnify/ENA primary metagenome ERZ504531 (study PRJEB26092, sample SAMD00036244) | human gut metagenome | host: Homo sapiens | study: EMG produced TPA metagenomics assembly of...
TGATAAAAAATAAAAACAATTTGCAAAAATAAAAAGAAATGCTAATATGTAAATGTAATTTTTTTTGTGAATCCCGAAGTTGAAGGTGATGTTTATTTAAAAAGCTGTCTAAGTTAAAGACAGACTTATTTCAGGAGGATTCGTCCATTTGGACGATATGTTGTAATTTATGGGTGACTATTGGCAAGGTAGTCACCTTTTTTACAAGAAAAGGTGGTTATCATGGAAAAGCTTAAGCTAGATTTTGACATTCCTGATTTTTTGGAAGAAGACATTGAATCAATGGTTAAATCAGTGAATAATAAGGAAAGCATAGTGGATTGTTGGCAGGATACCATAAGAGCAGACTTAAATTGCTGTGACGGTGTACTTACAGAAGAACAAATTAAATTGTTGCGTGATTACTATTATGTAAGGGAGTGGTAAAATGCTAATTGATTTTTCGAAAGAAGCCTTGACAGTTCCCAACAATTACTTGGGAGCAGACAAGAAACGAACAATAATATATAAAGGTGAGAAGTATCTTTTGAAATTTTCAACGTACAATGAATTTCAAAAAAACAGTCTTGCAACATCATATTCAAACAACGTGTTTTCTGAATACATTGGAAGTAAGTTTTTCAAGGAGTGCGGAATAGAGGCACAGGAAGTAATACTGGGAACATACACGGACATAAGCAGGTCAGGAAAGGAAAAAATATATCCTGTTGTGGCATGTAAGGATTTTACAGGTGATGGTTATGAACTTTATGAATTTAAGGGACTGGAAAACAGTTACCTTGAAGGAAAATCCGGTGGAAAGATTCCAAGTCTTGAAGACATTACGGAAATAATGGATTCAGGACAGGGGATATTTGGAATTTTGAAGAATGATGAGGCAAAGGAAAGATACTGGGACACATTCATTGTTGACGCAGTTCTGGGAAATTTTGACAGACATGCAGGTAATTGGGTTATCTTTACAACATAAAGGAAAACAAGGCAAAACTTGCACCTGTATATGATTGTGGTTCGTGTTTGTTTGCAAGATCAAGTGATGAATCATTTGGGAAATTTCTCAATTCAAAACAGGACATGAATCTTAGGGTATATAACATGCCTTTTGCATCGCTGACAGAGAATGATAAGAAGGTTAATTATTACGATTTCATTTCATCACTGAAAAATGAAGACTGTAATGCAGCCTTAAAGAGAATGCATGACAGGATAGACATTAGCAAGCTTCATAAAATAATAGATGAAACGCCAATGATTTCTGATGTTAGAAAATCGTTCTACAAGGAAATAACAAGGGAAAGATTTGACATAATAATAGACAAGTCTTATAGAAAAGTTGTTGAAGATGGAAAAACTTAAATCAGATCCGTTGTTTTCCATGAATAGTAGTGAACTGATATCAGAGCCTGAACATCAGGGCAAAAATAAGGAGCAGGTTCAGGAAAAACAAAACATTAGGGAAAATGACAAAACAAGGTAACCAAAAGTAACCTGTAAATGTAAATACTTATAAGATATAATATAATTATAAAAAAAGGAGATGGCAGAGGCTGTCTCCTTTTTGCATACAAGCAATCATTGATATTAAAAAAGAAATCGCAGAAGGACGGTTTTTTTTTTAATATAAACAAAAAACATTTTAGGAGGAAGACACATGAAAAATAACAAGTTAACAAAAGTTGTCACAAGTATTGTGATTGCAGCTTCGATGACAATGACAATGGTACCCGCAGTATCAGCAGCCGATTACGGAACTGCCACTTATGACACAATTGATACTACCAAGACAGGTAGCCTAACAGTTCATAAGTACGACATCACAGCAGCAACAAAGGCAGGAGTAGACACAAACGTTTTCAATAACGATTGGAAGAGTGACACAAAAGCAGAAACAGATTTACAGAAGTATTCAATTCCGGGCGTTGTGTTCAGTTACTTAAAGGTAGCAGACATCTACACTGAATCAAAGACAACTGCAAATGGAATTGTAGTAAGAGTTTTATACGGATTCAATGATACTAACCTCATTGGAGATTTAGGACTTGACACAGCAAGTGCAGAGCTTACAAAGAACAGCACTTATTATTACACATCAACAGAAATCAATGATGCCTTAAAAGGAAAAACTTGAAAATAGCAACACAAGCAACTAAGAATACACTTGAAGATTACATTAAGGCTAACGGCGGCAAGGACATGACAGAAACAAGCTCAACAGGTGTTACATCAGTTGACAAACTTCCAGTTGGCTTATACATGGTAGTTGAGACACATGTTCCTGAAGATGTTACATACACAACAGATCCATTCATGGTATCAATTCCTTCAACAACAGTCGACGGACAGGACTGGATGTATGACATCAATGTATATCCTAAGAATCAGACAGATTATCCTACACTTGATAAGAAGGTGGCAGATGATGATGATTACAGTTCTGAAGGAAATAACGGACATGCTTTAAAGGACACAGCTTCTGTATCAGAAGGAGACGTTGCTGATTACAGAGTTACATCAAAGCTTCCTGCAATCATCTCAAAGGCATCATACTTCACAAAGTATACTTTTGTGGATACTCTTGCAAAAGGTCTTACTTATAACAAGGATTCAGTGACTCTTTATTGGTACGACACAAAGGCAGATGCAGGCATTAACGACACAGCAAAGGCAGTTGCTACCTGGACTCAGGATAAGAACAAGTTCACGGTTACTGTTCAGAACAATCAGATGACTGTTGCAATTACAGCTGACGGACTTAAGGAAATCAATCCAAATTATGCCGGCAAGTATGTGGTTGTATCTTACAGTGCAAATGTTAAGAGCACTGACGACTTGGTATTGGGGGATAATGGTAATGCCAATGATGTAGTTCTTACTTATGCAAGAACAAACACAGCTTATGAAGATGTTTTAAAGGATGAAGCAGTAGTTTATTCATATGGAATTGACTTAACAAAGACATTTTCAGACAACAATGGCGATGCAACAAAGGTTCAGTTCGTTGCAAAGAACACATCAAGACAGACAGACGGACAGACAGCAACTTACTATCTTGTTGCAAGCAAGGTATCAGACGGACAGTATCATGTAACAGGTGAAACCACAAACGCAGATGATGCAACAGTATTCAGCCCGGACAAGAATGGTAAAATTAACGTTTACGGATTGGAAGAAAATTCATATTCATTAACAGAAATTGCAACAGACAAGGGATACACATTATTAAAGGATGACATCAAGGTTGACATCAAAAAGACTGATGCAACAATTACAGCAAGCGTTGCCACAGTCAGAGGTCAGGCTAACCCTAATGCAAATGTAATCTACACAAAGAACGCATCAGCATCAGCAAAGGTTGACACTTTAAATGCAACAATGGATTCAAAGGTTGATTCAACTAACGCATTGGTTAAATTATCTGTAGAAAATAATAAGAGCTTCCCAATTCCTCCAACAGGTGTAATGAACATTCGTAATTACTCTTGCAGGTTTTGCCATGATGGCAGTAGGACTTACATATGGTAAGGGCAAGAAAAAGAAAGAAGAAGCGTAATACAGAATGAAAAAAAGAAGATTGTTTTTATCAATTACATTAATAATCATTGGAATTGTAATGGCGTTTTATTCCTTCATAGTAAATTCCATAAACGAACATTACAATTCCTCGGTAATTAGCACTTATGAAAAAAAAGTGCAGAATATGGAACAATCAAACATTGAACAGTTAATTGCCAGTGCTCGTAAGTACAACGAGTCCCTGGTAAAAACTGATGTGGTAATCACAGATCCGTTTGATCCGGATAATGAGCATAGGTTTCTGCTAAAGGAATACGAGTCGATGCTTAATATAGGAAATGACATTTTGTGCTACGTGGAAATACCATGCATAAACGTGTATCTTCCGGTATATCACGGAACAAGCGAGGAAGTTTTACAAAAGGGAGCAGGCACATAGAGGAACATCAATACCGATTGGTGGTCCGAGTACTCATTCAGTAATAGCAGCCCATTCAGGACTTAACACAGCAAAGATGTTTACAGATTTGGAGAAGATGGACTATGGAGACATATTCTACATTCACTATCTCGGTAAAAACATTTGCTACAAGGTTGATAAGATTACCGTGGTTGATTCTGACGACACATCCCAGTTGTACATAGAGAAAGGCAAGGATTATTCAACCTTACTTACATGTACACCATATGGCATAAATGACCATAGGCTTTGTGTCAGAGGTGTAAGAACTGAAATAAAAAGTACAAATAATGAAACAGTCAGGAAAAAGCAATCAAGATGGTTAATGGAATATAAGAAGGCACTAAGCATGGGTATTACATTAATGGTCATTATCATTATATTCCTAACCATTAAGAGAATGCTTGACAAAAAGAAGAAGGATGGAAAGGCGGACAAATGAAAAACAGAATTAGAAAGACAGGAGTGGTGATGATTGCTGCTCTTGCGTTAATAATAACTTCGCTTGGATTTATCCGTTATAATGACGAAAAAAACGTGAAAATCAGCGATTTTTCACAAAAGATAAATCTTGCTGACTACAATACGCTTACAGATAATTCATCAAGTAACAAGATCATTGTATCAGCAAAGAATAAGAAAGATATTAAAAAAACTTGAAGGTGTTAAGAACATCATAAATCTAACGATTTATACTTTGTGACGTTTGACAGCGTAAAAAAATTCAGACAATGCATATGAAAAACTTAAAAAGCAAAAAAAATATCTGTAAACAAGGACTTAAAGGTATCAGTACAGGACAATGAGGAAAGCTCTGATACAGTAAGCAAAATTACAAACAACGAAAAAGGAACAAGAGTTGCAGTAATTGATACAGGTGTAAACGGAGCAGGAGAAAGCTACGATGTTACAGGTGAAGGAACAAGTGATTTAAGCGGTCATGGTACTGAAATGGCTAAAATCATTGAAGAAACAAGTGATAATGGTGCAAACATCATTTCAATCAAGGCTTTTAATAAGGATGGTGACGGTTCAATTGCTTCACTTTATGCAGCCATCGAACTTGCAAGGGAACTTGATGTAAAAGTCATAAACTTATCAGCAACAACAGGTTACAAGATTAAGGCAGATTATGTTGTTGATGCGATTAAAGAAGCTACAAAAAGTGGCATAAAAGTAATTTGTGCTGCAGGTAACTATTCAGCAGACGTTAAGGACTTTGCAACTGCAAACATCAAGGAAGCTGATGTTGTAACAGCCGTTGAGGAAAATGGCGATTTTGCAGCATATTCAAACTTTGGTGAAACAGTTGACTATTCAGCACTTGGTACATATGGAAATGACAGTGGTACAAGCATTTCAACGGCAAGAGTTACAGGATACTTTGTTAAATATGGAAAAGACCTTGATAAGCAGGGTAAGGACCTCGGAGAAGAAGGTTGGGACCAGTATTTTGGTAATGCAACCTTTGATGTTGACGCAGAAGAAGGCAAGCTTCCTGAAGATGGTTTTGCTTCAGTTCTTTTCCACGGAGACTGGAAACAGTTATCTGACAAGGAATTTAAGGATGCCATAAGTAATGCAACAGAAACAAGGCTTTCAGTGTGGCTTAACAGTTTAAGTGATGAGACCTTGCTCTTGCATTGTCGAAAGACAGCATTCTTAATTGTGAACATTATGAGCTGGATAAAAACGGAAACAAGACAAATGTAACAACTCATGCTGAATGGCTGATGAGTTGGAACATACCTGATGTAAAGACAATGGCAGTTCTTGACTATAACAACGGACACATTCCGGTTACAATCAATGACAACAACACAGGAAGCTCGCAAACACTGTATAGTGGAACTGTGTATGCTTCTGTATCAGGCAGTTTAAAAGCCAATGTTCAAAGAACAGTATCGTGGTCTGTTACAACTTATAGTAATTCTTGCGGTTTTTCATTAAAAACAAGTTCAAATAAAACCACACAGTCAGGTGGAGGTAACTGGTCAATTTTCAATTTTTCGTTTTCATACGCAAAACCTGAAAACAGATATGCAGTTGCAACTTGTAGAAGAGCATATTCAGAAACAAGTTCGGCATTTTCTTCAAATGTCAACAATTCCGGAATGACAACTGCAACAACACATGCTGAAACAGTTACTGTAACATTAAATGCAAATCATTTGGGAATGAATGTTCCAAGTGGTTCAAGTAGAAATTATGGTTCATACATAGTAACTCTTAATCGTGCTGTAATGCATTTGACTTTTGATTCAAACGGTGGTGATGAACCAAACAGAACTTCAAACTACTACTACATGAACAGTCCTAACATTGGAATGAGTGCAGTGTCAAGAAAGGGCAGAAAGTTCCTCGGTTGGTCCAAAAACAAGAATGCAACATCTGCTGATTTTAATGTCAATAACAGCTACTATGCCTGGGACATGCAAAGTTATAGTGCAGGAACAACTACAACTGATTTTTATGCAACCATATACGCCGTGTGGGGTGATTATACCTGGACAACTCTTAATTTTTATCAGGACAGCAGCACGTTGCTGGAGAAGAGTTACATCACATACGATAACGTGATTGTAAAATCAAAGTACACTGTTTCAAATCCAACAAAGAATCCTTCTGACTTCAATGAAAAAACGTTTACAAAGGAAGGTGCAAGGTTTGGTGGTTGGAATACAAAGATTGATGGAACCGGAGATACAGTAATTACAAAGGACATGCTCTCCACCGGAAAAATTAATTCAGGAAGTACTTCAAACAGCTATTGGAGTGGAGGAAGTGGATTTATTCAGCCAATGAAGACAAGACACTTGACTTGTATCCTAAGTGGGAGTATAAGACAGCAGACATCACATATGACGATAACTTTACAGGTTCGGCGGCAAGAAAACAGATGACTGTAAGTTCCGCTAAGTTAATTGATGTTTCAGGTTATTCGGAATGTACGTTTACATTGGCAAGTAGCCAGACATATATGATTTACGGATATGATTCAGAAATGAACATGGTGTATCGTGGTGACAAGTACGAAAGTAATTTTGTGACAGACAAGGCAGGCAGAATCGACATATCTAATTGTCACTACATAGGGTTCATGAAGCAGACAAGTCATATGCCTGATTATGATGTTTCCTTAACATTATTTAACTTGAAAAAGTACACAAACACTGTTTCATCAGGCGATGTTAACAACATTCGTGTAAATCCATTCATTAGAGACGGTTACGTGTTTACGGGCTGGAACACAGAAAAGGATGGAAGCGGAAAGTCATATTCTGAAGGACAATCATTAGGACATTATCCTAATGTTGAAAGTACTGAAAATGAAGACCTTACACTTTACGCTCAGTGGGTAAAGGCAGATTATTATAAAACGATGCAGTTTATGAATACCAATGAAAAAAAGGTTATACCACCAACGTATGGAATGCTAACACTGGACGATACCTTTACTCAGACAGTAAACATAAAGAAAAAGGACAGTGATAACATTGTTGTTCCGGGAACAGTTTTCAACATCGAATGTAGTGACGGAAGCTCTACCACAGTTACAACAGATGATGACGGAAAGGCAATGGCAACCTTTGATTTTTCTGTTTCTCTAGCAGATACCGGAACAGAATATTACTGGTACTGTACTAATTATGATGAACTTGATGACATGGGTAAAAAGCAGGTAAAGGACCTTGGCAGATACATTAACGAGGCAGAGGCAAGAACAGCAGCCCAAACAGACTTAAAAAATTACATTAAGACCATTAAAAAGGACTTTACGGTTTCAGAAGTGTCACATCCAGACTACGTTGGAAGCGTTGATGACATTACATTTTCTTTAACAGGAGATGGAGCAGTAAAGGATTTGGAAGTCATTGATCCGATTGAAGTTGAGAAACACGTTCTTCAAAATGAATGCACATTAACACCTGTATTTAAGATTCGAAAAACAAATGCAATGAATGAAGTTTTACCTGGAGTAAAGATAAACATTTATTCAGACGCAAACAAGAAGAATCTTCTTGTATCAGGAACAACAGATGAAAATGGTGAGATTTATTATGAAGGGAGTTCAGTAACTTATAAAACAAGCGAATACAAGTATGTTGATGTTGATGCATATGGTACTGCTTCAGACAGACTAAAACAGTATTGCAAGGACCATAACTTGTATACATCTTATGAAGAGGCAATGGCCGCATACAAGGCTGATGCAAACTATAACATCGTAAACGGACATGATGATGGCGATAATCCGTTGGCATCACGTGAAAAGGAAATGGAAAGAACATATTATTGGCAGGAAGTTTCAACAATATCAGGATATGTACTTGATGGAGAATTACATTCAGCTACAGTATTTTGGTTTAAAGCAGATGACATTAACAATAACTTAATAACAAATGCCAATAAAAGCGATGTATCGGAAAGTAATTCAAATGTTAACGCAGACGGTGAACCTGTTGATTTTGCCACAAAATTCGTCAACTATCAGGAAAACGTATTAAAGCAGGTTACGGATGGAGAGAGCTTTACACAGAACCTTACTTTAATTAAAAAAGGAACTTTAGGAAACATTCTTCCTAATGCCACATTTGACGTTACAGTTGATGGAGTTAAGAAACAGTACGTAACTGATGCAGATGGTAAGATTAATATTTCAAACACGTTTACAACTTCGACTGAAGATGAATATTACTACATTGAGAATCTTGATTATGTGTCTGACTCTGAAGTGAAGAACATTCTTGCTACAGCAACAGATACAAAGCACATATTTAAGACGGAAGCTGAGGCTAAGGAAGCAACAAGAGCAGAAGTCGAAAGCAAGCGTGACAGAGCATATCACATTCACGAAGTCAGTGCACCAATAGGCTATAAGGCATGTGCCAACACAGACATTACAATCAATTATAATGACTCAAAGGAAATTACGTTAATTGATGAAAATACAGCATCAATCAGACTTATTAAGAACGATTCAAAGAAAGCTCCGGTTGAAAATGCAAAATTTGGGGTGTTTACAACTGATACATCTTATAAGAACAATGAGTCATATTCATACAAGGGAGATACATACTACTTATTGAAGGATGTAAACACAGACAAGAATGGTGAAGCAATAATTGACGGACTTAATCCGGACGGAAATACTAAATACATAATCATTGAAAGGGTTACAAAGGCAGGAAAAGTGTTGCTCGCTGATCCAATTGAAGTTGGAACATTGCCTGTAATTCTTGACACAAAACCAGATGGTGGATACAAGGGTACAGTTGTTGAATCAAACGGAAAATATCATTATTTTGACATTTACTTACACTGTAACAAATGATAAGCATATTTGAATTGCCTAGTACAGGTGCTACAACTCCATACTGGTACCTGACAGGACTTGTAATCATACTTGCAGGAGCTTTAGATAATGTTCAGAAAGAAAGGGGAAGAACATGCGAAAAAATAAGTTAATCGCTAAGATGACGGCACTGACACTTGCCGTTACTCTTGGCACATTCAGTTTTTTCTCAGGCACCACAAAAACTGCATTGGCAGACATTGTTGAAACCACAACACAGGCTGTCACGGAAATGCAGACAGAAGTAGAAGAAAGCGAAAACTGTAAACACGGACAATAATGTGGAAACAGTAAATGAAAAACAAAATGACAATCAGGAAAAAACAACGGAATCTAAACCTGATTCAACAGAAGATTCACAGGATGTAATTGAAGATGAAACGGAAGAAACAATAAAAGAAGTCAATCCTACAAAGTATTCTTCAGCTACAGTGACAATCCATAGAGTAAGTAACGGAAAGGCTGCCTCCAATGCATCTTTTGAGCTTTTCGGTGTTAAGGATAATGGGGAAGGCTATGAAACTCTTGAACAGTTCAGGGGTATGAAATTTTATTCACACGGAATCAAAAAAACAGATGGAAACGGAAACCTCACGTTTACAGATTTGTCTCTTGACGAGGACGAATGGTACTTCATAAAGGACTTATCAAATGATAATGTAATAAATGTGGGTTCACTCCCATTGTATTTTGATTCAGAGCCGACGGATGGCAGAATTGAGGAAAACAACGGAAGATACATATTGTATGATGTCAACTTTAAAGTTACAGATAAAAAGGCAGAAATAACAAATCTTCCTGTTGATGAACCAGACACAATCATGCCATTGCTAATGCCCGTACCTGAAGCAAAGGTTCAGGTAAGTGGCTCGTATGACTGGGATTATAAACTGTATTCAAGTACCACAGCAAGAAGTACTGTTAAGATTTCAAAAAGAAAAGATTTCTATCATGGAAGTGGTAGCAATAAAACTCAGGCAAGTATTTTCAAATTGGATTCAGTGTATGCTGCTTGTGCACAGCACAACAAATCAACAACATTAACAAATACTTACGTTAAAGAAAGTAAGTACACGGGTTCAAATGCAGGAAAGTTAAGAAAGATACTTTATTATGGTTATGGTGGTTATGATAACGGTGCAACATTCATTAAGGCATATGGAAGCAAGCCGAGTCAGGCAGAACTTGCATTCGCAACAATAATCAGCACTTCCAAGTATTATTCAGGAAACAGTTGTTGGGACTCTTGGAACGTGATGGCAACGTTGCAGAAGGTTGTTGATGACAATACAGATCCTGAAAAAAAAGCAACTGCGGCAACCAGCATTTCATTTAAAAACTCAAGTGGCAAAAATGTTTCAAGTGTAAAGGCTCACTTGGCATCAGATGACAGCAACTATAATGACAGTAATTATTATTATTCAGACTGGATAACCATAAGTTCGAATGGTTCAAAATCAATAAGCATGAGTATGTATCCGGTGTGACTGCATACAGAAAGAGAAGTGGGAACACCAGTGGTGCTACGGCACTTGGAAATCTTTCTCTTCAAAAGGGTGACAAGCTTAAATTCAGATTTAACAAGAATACTGTAACAAGTGGAAAAAAGGCAACTGTCAAGATGACAAGTGCCGGTGGAATATCAGAACTTTATGCCATTGTTGGCAAAGTTGATTCAAGCAAACAGGACGTAATGAGAGAATACATTGCAACTGTAGGTGACAAGGGTGACAGCCTTACATTTACCATGCCTACAGACACAACAAGGATTCCAACACCACCTAAGTACAGTGCGTTATCGTTACAAGCGACTGCAACACACGAGATTATTGTTAAAAAGTATGATGACAAGAAAGAAAGACCTCTTGCTAAATGCAAAATTTCAAGTAACAAATGAATTGGGCGAAAAAAAGAACAGCAGTAACAGGTTCCAATGGAGAGGCAAAGGTTCCTTCACGTACAACTATTATTCAAGCACTTATAGTTATTTTGAAGACACCGGGGACTTGTCTGCGGAAGAAATTCAAAATGCTGTTGACAGCAGAATATATAGAACAAGGGAAGATGCAGAGAATGAAGCAAGAGTTCAACTTAACAGAATGATTAACGAAAAGAAGAAGTATGTCTTAGTCGAGGTATCTGCACCGGACAACTTCCAAATAGTCAACAACGAAAAGGAAATCTACATGTATGGAGCAAATGCCAAGGAGGAAGTAGAGTTTTTCGATGCTTCAGAAGCTATTGAAACAGGTACAGCTAAGTATGAGACATATTATTATCAGGAGTTAGACATTGGCAAGGTTGATGAAAAGAACAACAGTCTTGTTTTACCTGGTGTACAGTTTCAGGCATATCCTACAGACATTGGAAACGGAAGTTCATTAATAGAAGTTCTCTACGAAGATGAAAACGGAGACATGCATACAATCAAGGATGAAAGTGGAATTGACACAACTCTTACTGATGCTTCAGATGATTATGAGTTTGATAAGACAAATAAAAATCAGACAGACTTTTTCAATGATTTTGCAAGAAAAGGAAATGCAGTTGTAAACACAAAGACAAACTCTAATGGAGTAATCCGAATAGGTTATGTTTACAAGCTGATAGCAGTTGGTAATTACAGTTATATAAAAGATTACAATAATCTTACAGCTGTCCAAAAGAAAAGAGCCGATGAGTTAATCAACAATCAGGGATATTACACAGATGAAACAAGTGCTTTGGCTGCGGCGAAAAAGGAAGTAACAGAGCAACTTGAAAATGTTAACAACAGCTACAAGGCTTGGGAAAATCCGGTAGACATAAACAATCCTTATGATGATAAGGAGTATTGGAATTTAGCTACTTACATAAGCCGAGAAGGCTTTGAACAAACAGAAAAACGTCTTTCAAGAATAAAAACAATAACCAAATATGCAGAAATTAAACCAGCAGAAGCAGAAAAGGTTTATGCAAAGAACAAGGGAATAGTTGCTTCGGACACAAGTTTATTCATTGAAGATTAAGTGACAAATTCACAGTAAAAATGAAAGTGTAAACAGGGTGGAAGAAAATTCATTTCTGTTTACACTTTTTTTATAAACGATGGGTTGCAAAGAACATATGTTTGTGTTACCATAAAGTTATAAACAGAGATTAATAACGGGAGATAAAACCAATGTTTATGAGTCACAAAAGTTACAGTCATAAACTGCAAACATGATAAAACACAGACATATAAACAAATAACTTAATTACAGAGTTTGGAGGTAACTAAATGAGAAAAAAACTTATTGCATTAACCTTGTCGGTTGCATGATTTTGGGTGGAGTTAATACAACCACATATGCAAAAACAAAGACAAATATTTTACAAAACAATGATGATACATATACTCTCGAGAATTATGCATCATCATTAAAAGAAGTTCAAGAAATAAAATTAAATAATCTTTTGGAAAATACAGAAGGAAAATACAAGATAACGGTTGATTCAGATGTTGATTGGATAGATGATGTGCGATACACAAGCTGTCGAAATGAATTGGATGATGGACTAGGTGTGTATTATTATAATGGTGGTGTATCTTGTGGTTGGGATGACGTTGAAGAACTTACAGATAATACCGGTAAGAAATATACTGTCTTTACAATGCACAATGTAGATTATGTAGGATTTGCAAAGCAACGAAAGGAATTACTGAATGTAAGGGATAAATTTCTTGCTACAATGCCAAATCTTGAAGAAATGAGTGATTACGAAAAGGTTTTGGGAATTTTATCATTTATGTCCTATATTAAATATGGTAGAACAGATGATGGTAGAACAATAGATGATGCTTATACTGCCTTAGTTAAAGGAAAAGCGACCTGTACAGGATATGCAAACGCCTTTAATTTCCTCGCAAAGACAATAAAATTGGACTCCGTAGAAATATATAAATCAGGAGTTCATTCATGGAATGCAGTCAAGGTTTGTGGAAAATGGTATGAGTTGGAGCCACAATCCAAAAACAACCCGTCATCTGTTGATGCGGTCAAAAACATTAACATGACAACTGTTCTTAGGGGAACAGATACAATGCTCACAATGGGGGCTATATATTCAGAAGCAGATTTTGAAAATGAAATGCATGGGATTATCCGTAATATTCCGTTAAAGAGTGATACGGAAAAGGTTCGAATCAAGAATATTGATGTATCCGGCATGCCTTTTTCAGTATCGGAAGAGCATGAAAATGCGGTTATTCGTATTGGTGATCCAGATGTGACAGTAAGCGGTATACAGGAAATTACCCTGGAATATAGCTGACGCATTATCAGATTATGATCATGAATA
>ENA-OQAZ01001111-OQAZ01001111.1-human-gut-metagenome-genome-assembly--contig:-NODE-1111-length-13638-cov-2.055584_pt1 | contig 13638 bp, 19 predicted proteins | sample MGYA00242737_ERZ504531 | MGnify/ENA primary metagenome ERZ504531 (study PRJEB26092, sample SAMD00036244) | human gut metagenome | host: Homo sapiens | study: EMG produced TPA metagenomics assembly of...
TGTTTACTGTGATGAAAAAAGAAAAGAGGCTCTGATCTGCGAACTGAAACGTCAGATCACGAACAGTTCGGCAGTGAGCCTCTGAAAAATCCTTCCTACGGAAAGATCATAAACAAAAAACATTTTGAACGCATCCGAAGACTGCTCAATCCTGAAAAAGTAATCTTTGGCGGAAATGTCAATCCGGATACTCTCCAGATCGCTCCGACCCTTCTTGACCACGTGACCTTTGAAGATGCCATCATGCAGGAAGAGATCTTCGGGCCGCTCCTGCCGGTCATCACTTACCGCACACTGGATGAAGCAATCGCCAGGATCAATTCCATGGAATGTCCGCTCGCCCTCTATCTTTTCAGTAAAAAGAAAGAAAATATAGAGAAAGTGACCGCAAAATGTCAGTTTGGCGGCGGCTGTGTCAACGATACCATCATCCACCTCGCCACCCCGTACATGGGATTTGGCGGCTGCGGCAAAAGCGGCATGGGAAGCTACCACGGAAAAGACGGGTTTGAAACCTTCTCCCACACCAAAAGCATCGTCGATAAAAAAACATGGATCGATCTTCCGGTGCGGTATCAGCCTTATCGTCCGGTCAAAAAGTGGCTTTTGAAAAAAAGTGCTTGGATAGTTGACACTCCCCACAGCTAAAGCAGGGGGATTCTTGTTTCAACCACTACTGCATTAGAGAATACCTTACGGTATCGAAATGTCTTACACAGTGTCCACAAGCTAGATTATACTGTTCCCGTATGCCCTACGGTGCAGTTTTGTATATCTATGCCGACTGCATTTGCAGTCCTTTATTCAAAATATTTATACTTGCATTGCCATCTCTGTCATGTACGGTATGACAGTCCGGGCACTCCCATACATCGGACCGCCAGATTTTTACCAGTGGATTTTATACCCACAGCTGGAACATGTCTGACTGCTTGGTACAATGGTCGGCACTTTGACCACATCATTCCCATACCAGGCAGACTTGTATGTAAGCATATCAAAAAACTTACCCCATGCCGCAGAACCGATGTGCTGTGCCAGTTTATGATTACGCATCATGTTCTTCACTTTCAAGTCCTCTATGCAGATTGTTTGGTTTTCACGGATCAGCATAGTGGACTGCTTCTGTAAGAAGTCATTTCTCTGGTTGGTAATCTTTTCATGGACCAGGGCAACCTTAACACGCTGTTTCCTGCGGTTACCAGAGCCTTTCTGTTTTCTTGACAGCCTACGCTGTTCACGAATGAGTTTACACATTGTTTTTTCAAGATATTTCGGATTTGCCACACTCTTTCCGTTATTGTCTGTATAGAACTCTTTAATGCCTACATCAATGCCTATACAGCCTCCATTGTTTTGTCTTGGCTGCGGCTCAAATTCCACGTTAAGGACCACAAAATACTTATCTGTAGGAGTATGTTCAATCGTTACATGATTGATTTTTCCCACTTCCATAGACTGGCGTATCCTGACAAATCCAAGTTTTGGCAGTTTTATGTATCTTCCTGCAATACGGATATTATCCCTCTGGTTTATGGTTCTATAGACTGGTGTCGATTGTGTTTACTTTTGAATGTCGGATGTGCTGCACGTTTCTGAAAAAAGTTCACAAAACCTCTGTCGAGGTCACGCAAAGACTGTTGCAGGGCAATGGAATCCACCGCTTTTAGAAAAGCAAAATCATCACTCTTTTTCAGTTCCGTCAGCATTGCAGAAGTCTGGGAATATCCGATCTTACTTCCATTCTCAAAGGCTTCCTTACGCATGGCAAGTCCTCTGTTGTAGACCAGTCTGCAGCAGCCAAGTGTCTGATTAATTAAATTTTGCTGTTCCCTGTTCGGATAGATCCTGAATTTGACCCCTTTTTGCATTATCCCATCTTATCCTTCTGTCTTTGCGATGTTTTCTGGTTTTCGATATACTGTTTCACTGCTTCCATTGGAGCTCCGCCCACAGTAGATATAAAATAGCTGTTTGTCCAGAGGGTCGGCATTTTCGTTTTGAGATATGGAAATTCCTGTCTTAAAATTCTGGACGTATAGCCTTTAAAAGATTTTACCGTTTTGTGGATGCCAAACTGAGGATCTACTTCCAGCAGCATATGAACATGATCCGGCATGATCTCCATTTCCAGAATGTCTACAGAAAGATTTGCAGCATACTCCGTGAGTAATTCCTTCAGTCGTACATCCACACCATTCGTTAATATTTTTCGTCTATATTTTGGGCACCATACTACATGATATTTGCAGGAATAGACGATATTGTGGTTTGATTTATATATTGTGTTCATATTTGTATTATATTATACTTTTTAAATTAATACAATTGTTATTTTGTCCATTTCAATTACTTGCGTAAATTCAATGGACGCATCTTATATCCCATAGCTAAAGCAAGGGGTTTTACGATGCATTGGATAAATTTTATTCTTCTTCCAGTCTCTGGATCATTTCATAGATTGCCTTTGCGGAATTGAAGTTTTCCGGTTCCATTTCTTCGGATGGAATCTCGATATCATATGCATCGGTGATCTCTGAGATGATCGTTACAACGTCCATGGAGTCGATCACTCCGTCATCTACGAGGTCTTCTCCGTTTTCCCAGTCAACTTTTGGCATTGCTTCTTTTAAGATGTCTAATAATTCGTTCATGGTTTTGTCTCCTTTGATTTTATACTGTTTTTTTTATACAGCAGTCCAGCTTTCTCTTTATTTTACACTGCTTTTTTCTCTCTGCATAGATCGTTATTTCTATGATCCTTGTTTCTGACATTTACTTCCCCTGAGTCTCTGCCTTTTCTTTCTCGGCTTCGATCAGTTTCTTTCTCTGAAGTTTTCCGTTATAGGTTCTCGGGATCTTGTCGATCTGCTCGATGAGTTTTGGCACTTTATATGCCTCCAGTTTGCCCTGCAGATACTCATAAATGCCCTGCTCATCAAATGCGGCACCGTTTTCCATCTCCACAAAGAGCTTTGGCTCTGCCCCAAGGAGCGTATGTGGCACCGGAATGCAGGCACAGTCGCTATTCCTTCAAATCCCCCGGCGATCTCTTCAATCTCATCCGGAGCGACTTTGTTGCCGCCGGTTATGATGACATCATCTTTTCTGCCCAGCATATAGATCAGTCCGTCCTCGCCCACATAAGCAAGATCTTTGGTGCAGATATAGTCATCACGTATGATTTCCTGATTGAGCTGCGGTTCATGATAATAACCCTTCATATTCATGGTTCCGCGGCAGGCGAGAAAGCCCGGTGTCTCTTCGGTCGCATTGATTGCATTGCCCTGCTCATCAAAAAAGACAAATTCTGCATGGCAGGACGGTTTTCCGATGCAGTTTTTCTTATCCGGCATTGCATTGAAATCCAGGATACAGGAGCATCCAGACTCTGTTGTTCCGTAAAAATTATAGAGGCGTGTGTTCGGAAGAAGCTCACGCAGATGCTCCTTGTCGTGGTTCGGTATCGGTGCGGAACCAAGCTGCACATAATCGAGCTGGTCTGCATATTCACCGAGTTTATCTCCGCTTAACTTGAACAGTGCCGCCAGTGCTGCCGGTACAAGGTCTATCGCTGTCACATGATATTTTTCGATCACTCCGAAAAATTTCTTTGTAAAGATCACGCCGTCGATGATCACCACGCTGCCGCCATTTAAAATATTGGAATAATAGCGGCGAAGTCCGTGCGAATGGCTCAGGGGTACCGGTATCAGTTCGACACTGTCTTTTTTCATTTCGACGGAACCAATCACATTTTCAGAAACGGCGATCACACTCTCATAAGTAAGCTCAATGCCCTTGGATTTTCCGGTTGTTCCGGTTGTAAAGAGAACCTCTGCGGTTTCTTCAGGCTCAGGAAAGCGAAAACTGTCTCCATTTTCATCATCGCTTTCGGATATTCGCATTTCTGCGGCATCGTCCATTTTATACGATAATACATCTTTATTGTTCCCATTTGCAAGAAAACTCACCTGCCTTCGCTGCCAGATATAATTTTGCCTCCACTGCCCGATGATCTCTGCGATGCGGTCATCTGCCGCATTCTTCTCAATCGGCACAAAGACTGCTCCGACAAGCTGGATCGCCAGTTGACTGATCACCAGCTGGGCATTTTGTGAGTTTCGCACAACGACATGGTCTCCTCTTCGGATGCCAAGTTCTCTTAAATGCACGGCATAACCGTACACACATTTCCAGGCATCCAGATAAGTCAGTTCCACTTTTCCATCTGCCAGAAACAGTTTGTCCGGCTGTACTTTTGCATATTCTGCCAGTGCTTCCACGATGGATCTTACCATATGCTCCCCTTCTTTCTTTTGATCTGATCTTTCTGTTTTCGCTTTAAACTTCATAAATCAATCTTTTCTTCGGCTGTACTACTGCTGCTCTGTCTGATCAGCCTTTGCTGCTTTGATTGCTTTTACTGCCTTTTTCAGTATCTTTTCGGCTGCCTTCTCATATTCTTTTTCTTCTTTTTCGGCCGCCTTATCCCAGCTTGCCGCCACCTCTTCGCTGTGGTCGGTCTTAATATCATAATGTTCCCTGATATAATTGCCCAGGTATGTGGTAAATTTCGCTGCACCGATCGCATTGGTATGCTTTGGATTGTAAAAATCCACGTTATATTCCAGCCCCATTTCTTCTGCATAGTAATTGCCGTCCAGGAACCGGAAGCCTGCTTCTTCCACAATGCGTTTGATATAATTGTCTTTCTGCTGTTCTTCCTCTGTCACCTGCCATGGTGTTTGCCACAAAAAGTACCTGAATATTTTCTTTTTTACATTTTTCTATAATTTCCCGCAGTTCTTTTTCGGATTTTTCTGTGATCGGTATTTCTCCGGTAATGTCTTTCACATCCAGATAACTTAGGATCTTATGACGGCTGTTGACCGACCATCCTTTCAGCGGATGTTCTTTTGCATTAAACAGATATTCCCAGGATTCTTCTGTCAGATTTTCCCAGTTTCCATGGTATTTTATCAGGTCAAAACCATAGCTGAGCCGATCTTCAAATCCTTCGGTCAGTTCTGTGACCATCTTAAAACGGTTCCAGGAAACTTTCATATTATCTGCGATCTGGCGAAGACGATTTTCTTTGATCACTTCATTGTCTGTATCTGTAAAACGTCTGGTTTCTATAATATACAACTGCGGTGACTGTGTTTTTTTCACTTCATCGATCAGTGACGGTATCACATAGACCGGCTGGGCTGCCGTGGCGATCCATAGGATGTGATGCCCTGCTGTTTCCAGAGCAGCGGACTGTTCAGATAGCGGTAAAGTGCACTGCTCCCAAAGCCTACCACATCCAGACTATCCCTGTCTTCTGCATAAAATCCAGCTACTCTCGCCCTGAAAAAATCTTTGTCCGTCGGACGCATCACATAGGTGGTCAGCGTCAGCAGAACAGCTGCGATTGCAAGAAATACAGCGGTTCCGAAAATGTATTTGATCTGCTTTTTTATCTTCATCTGCCACGCCTCCCCTTAAAACTTCTCATAGATAAATGCGGAAGGATCATACCCAGGCCGTACATGCCAAAGATAACAACCGCAAGCAGAAGTGCATAGATCAGTACCCAGCGAAAGACCAGATTCTGTTTTTTCAGTGCTTCCAGGACATCCATCTTTTCCTGCAGGATACTGACGGTCAGAAGTACCAGCATTGCAACGATCACAACGGTCATATTCGCCTGGTTCAGTCCATAGTTATAAATTTTGCCGTTTGCCAGGCGGTACCATCCGATGCCGGTGCAGGCTCTCTTTAAGATGCCGACCGCACTTGCAAAGTCATCTGCCCGGAAGAATACTCGTCCGAGACAGCAAAGTAGGAAGGTTCTTGCCATCTGAAAGAGACGGAAACTGAAACATTCTGTTTTGATATGTAATTTCTGCACCAGTTTTTCGTTGTATGGTGTGAAGATCATGCTCAGCATGATCAGGATACCGTGAAACAGTCCCCAGGTCACATATTTCCAGTCCGGTCCGTGCCAGATTCCGGTCAGGAGCCAGACCGCCAGGATCGGGATCGCTGAGGAGACGATTCTTCCAAATTCATTGCCGAAACGTTTTCTCGCCTTTTTATTTAAATCCAGTGAAAATTTGGAGATCGAGATCGGATAAAATACATAGTCTTTAAACCAGTTTCCAAGTGTCACATGCCAGCGTCTCCAGAACTCCGGCATCGTCTTTGAAAATATGGACGCAAAAGTTCGGTGTCAGGCGTATCCCAAACAGTCTTGCCGTTCCGGTCGCGATATCCATACATCCCGAGAAATCAGCGTAGATCTGGATGGAAAAAGCTGCCGTTGCCACAAAGAAAAAGAGCATACCGGTGTACTGCGTATAATTTCCATAGATCTGATCTACAAACGTACCGAGACGTTCTGCAAGGATCAGCTTCTTTGCAAATCCCCAGAGGATCAGAAGTGCTCCGTCCCTGAGGTTATCATACTCAAAACGATGCTCTTCGTACAGCTGTGTGCCAAGATCTGCATAACGCGGGATCGGTCCCTGAACGACACTTGGGAAGAAAGAAATATAAAGCAGATATTTTAGAAAATTCTTCTGTGCCTTTACTTTCCCCTTGTAAACATCGATCAGATAGGACAGAATTTGAAATGTGAAAAAGGAAATGCCAAGCGGCATAATCAATTTAAACAGGTCATCTCCGTGTCCGATCCCGAAAAGATCGAGAATAGAATAACCGGTCTTCAGTAAAAAGTTCGTGTATTTGAACACGATCAGAATCCCGATATTGAGCACCAGCCCCCAGATCAGGATCCGTTTTCGCTGTTTTTTGTTGTTTGCCTTTATCCGCTTGATCTGTTTGCGGTCAAGGCCTTCTTCCTGTTTCTGTTTTTCAAGTTTTTCATGCAATTTCCCCATCTTGCATGCCACAACGTAAGATACTGCGGTTGCCAGAAGCAGCACCAGAAACTGGTCAAAGCCTGCTGCCAGATAGAAGATCACATTTGCGACAAGCAGCACATACATACGGTGCCGGGGTCTTATGATATAATAAATACAGAATACTGCCACAAGAAAGAGCAGATATGTTGATGATGTGTACGACATGATTTTTCCCTTATTAACCTTCCTGATGCAGTGCTTTGTTAAACATATCCCACATCTGTCCATAGCCTTCCGATGCCGGTGTGACCGGTTTCGGAATCGTATTTGGCACATCCATCTTGATACCGCCCTGCTTTGCCATGACCAGGATCCTTGTTCCCAGGCAGACTGCCTCCTGGATATTGTGCGTGATAAAGATAACGGTTACTTTTTCTTTCTGGTGCAGCTTCATCAGCTCTTCCTGCAGATGATTTCGCGTCATGGCATCCAGACTGGCGAACGGCTCATCCATCAGAATGATCTGCGGCTTGAGTGCCAGTGCTTTGGCGATCGCCACTCTCTGTTTCATACCGCCGGAAAGCTGATGCGGATAGAGCGTTCTTGAAGAAAGCAAATCGACTTTCTCAAGTGCCGCATCTGAAATCTCCCGCAATTTTGTTTTATCTTTTAAACCCTGTATTTTCAGAGGTACTGCACATTTTTTTCTACTGTTTTCCACGGAAGCAGCTGATTAAAGTCCTGAAAAACCATGATGCGGTCCGTCCCCGGCTCGCTTACCTCTTTTCCGTTTACTTTGACCGTTCCGTCAAAGGTTTCAAAACCGCCGATGCAGCGAAGAAACGTAGTCTTTCCACATCCGGACGGTCCCAGGATGCAGACAAATTCGCCCTCATTCATCGTAAAGTTTACGTTTTTGAGGACTTCATTTCCGTCCCCTTTTCCACCATTGTCATAGATTTTTGTCAGGTTCTGCACATCCAAAACGGGAGTTTTCCCCTTCTGCTCCTGTGTCATCTGCTCATCCCCCATTTCTTAAGTGTCATTTTTTCTATGGTGTGGAAAACTCCGTATTCTACTACAATTCCGATTACAATGATCACCAGAAGTGCCGCAAAAACACCGGCGATATCCACATTGGTACGCTTCATGAAAATAAACCATCCGATACCGGCTCCGGAACTGGTCGTTCCGAAGATCATCTCCGCACTGATCAGACCTCTCCACGCTCTCGCCCATCCGGTGCGGATACCGGAAAGAATATAGGAGAACGATGCCGGAATATAGATGCCGGTCACAAGTCCGAGTTTTCCAAGTCCCATATTTTTCCCGGATTCTATGTAGATCTGCGGCACCGCCCGAAATCCGTCCATAATGCTTCTGGACATTGGCCAGATGATCGAATGTACCACGATCAGGATGATCGTCCCTTCCCCGATCCCCATCCACAGGATTGCCAGCGGCAGCAGTGCCACACCAGGTATCAGGTCACACAGGGAAACGACCATATGGTAAATGGAATAAAACGTCTTGCTGACGATGGACAGTCCGGAGAGGATAAATGCCAGCACGATTCCGATCAGCAACCCTTTTGCGATCAGGCTTAAGGAATAAAGCGTCATCGCTCCCAGCCCGTCCCGTGAAAATCCTTTGATCAGCGACTGAAATATCTTTCCAAGTGACGGAAACATCAGTTCCGGAAAGGAACCCATCTGATAGACGACCTGCCATACCACCAGAACAGCAACAATAAAAACAATCTGATTTCTTAAATTTTTCATCGTTCTCATCCTTATTCTTTCTTTTCCGACAGCTCTTATCTTGCCGACTCTGTTGTGATTGCTTCAAAAGATTCCGGTGCCTTGTCTGCAAAATCATTCTCCGCCATAAAGTTTGCCATATCCATGACGCCGGAAGTTTCATATCATAGACACATCCCGGATCCTGCATCCAGCCCAGCATCGTTTCTTGCCGTGACATCTTCTTTTTGGCAGAGAATATTTGCTGCTTCTTCCTGGTTGTTGTTGATGTAATCCATCGCTTCCTGCGTTGCGTCTACAACTGCCTGATAGATTTCTGGCTGATTTTCATACAGGTCATCAGATACCAGACCAACGATAAAGGCATTTCCTTCCGGCCATACGGAATCCAGGCTCTCAGCTTCTTTGATATTATCCTGTTCTTTTGCCTTGAAAATATAAGGTGCGGTTGTGAGCTGGCAGGCTACGCTGCCGGACATCAGGCAGTCATGCCATCCGGATGGGACATTGCCACCAGATTGTTATCCAGTGCATGGGCATCTCCAAGTTCTTCCTTTGCGAGCATTGCCAGCAGAATATGCTGAATACTTCCGATATTTACAACGGAAATCTTTTTATCATCTGTGATATCTTTTAACGAATGGATTGAATCATCGTTTGTAAGCAATTCATGTGGCTGTGCTGCGATCGTTCCGTACATTTTGTAAGGAATACCTGCTGTGACGCCGGAAATAAACGGTGCAATTCCCATACATGCCACATCAATATCCCCGGATGCCATCCCTTCATTGATCGCCGATCCGGAATTTAAGCTGACCCACTCAACCTCGATATCTCCATCGTAGTTTTTCTCGATCAGTCCCTGTTCCTGCATGATGGTCAGCGGTGCATAAGCCAGTCCGTACTGATAAGCAATCTTTACTTTTGCTGTGTTCCCACTATCCTGCGTACTTTTCTGACTTTTTCCGCATCCGCTTACCCCCAAAACCATGGATGCCGCCAGAATCATTGCTGTTATTTTCCTCACCCTTTTTTTCATCGTTTTTTCCTTTCTTTTGGCCACCCGGTCTACTGCCTGGTGCATTTTTAATTTAAGCCACGGACATTATTATAACATATCCGGGTCATTTTGCATCAGCTTATTCTATAATTGTGATATAATTATGACATTTTCATTACACACAGCACTGTTTTCGTCATTTTTTCATAAACTTCCTAGTCAGGAATCTGGACAAACCGGCATCGAAAGGCAAAAAATCCCCCGGAAATTGCTCTCCGGAGGATTGTATGTTCTGCTTTATGCTCTGGCTGCCGCCTTTGCCTTCGCTTTCTCACCCAGGAAATCAATGGATGTCTTGCAGATTAACTTATCAAAGATAATGAACATCGCCGGCAGGATGAAGATTACGCATGCCATACTGATCAGGCACCTCTTGATAACAGTGTACAGATTGCACCGATCATATCAACTTTGGAATACCATGCCACACCGAACGTTGCTGCGAAGAAACTGAAACCACTTGTCATGATAGACAGTGCACATGCTTTGTGTGCATTCATGACGGCTTCTTTCTTGTCAAATCCTTTTCTTCTTTCCTTCTGATAACGGCTCGTCATAAGGATCGCATAGTCTACGGTTGCACCAAGCTGAATGGTTCCGACTACGATACTTGCAACGAATGGAAGTTCGATTCCCTGGAAAAACGGGATTGCCATGTTGACGTTGATGGCAAATTCAATAACCGCAACCAGAATGATCGGAACGGAAATGGATTTGAATACCAACATAATGATGATGAAGATGGCTGCTACGGAAGCAACGTTTACATTTACCAGGTCGATGTCCGTTACATCCTGCAGATCTTTCATCAGCGGAGCTTCACCGATCACCATACCGTTTGAATCGTATTTCTTTACAAGATCGTTGATCGCTGCGATCTGACTGTTGGATTCGTCTGTTGCGGAGCTGTACTTTGAGCAGACAAATACCAGTTCCTGTTCATCACTTTGCAGCATATCTTTGACATCTTTCGGGATCATGGAAGCCGGCACGTTTGCACCGAATACGCTGTTCAGTCCAAATGCCCATTTCACACCGTCCACCTTTTCGATGTCTTTCATCAGCGTAGTCTTGTTTGCATTGGAAATGTTTTTATCCATCATGATGATGTGCATGGTGCTCATATCGAAGGTATCTTCCAGTTTTTTGTTTGCCACATTTGAATCCAGTGTTGACGGAAGCGATTTATCAATATTGTAGTAAATCTTGGTGTGGTTATTTCCGTATACTGCCGGAAGCAGTCCGATGCAGAAAACGGCCAGCCAGATTTTATAATGCCTGATGATAAAACCGGACAGTCTGTTCGTATTCTTGATCAGCGGTTTATGTTTTGTCTTTTCGATCAGCGGATCAAAGATCAGGATGATCGCCGGAAGCAGGGTTACACAGCAAATAACACCGATGATAACACCTTTTGCCATTACGATACCAAGGTTTTTACCAAGTGCGAATGTCATCAGACACAGGCTGCGAAACCGGCTACCGTTGTGATGGAACTGGATACGATGGATTTGAAGGTATTGGATATTGCATGACCCATCGCTCTGTTCTTGTCGCCAGGGAATCGTTTTTTATTCTCCTCGAAACTGTCCAGCAGGAAGATCGAGTAATCCATCGTAACACCAAGCTGAAGGATCGCTACCAGTGCCTGTGTCAGATACGAAATCTCACCCAGGAAAATATTCGTTCCCATGTTATACAGGATCGAGATTCCGATACAGAGCAGGAACAGGATCGGCACCACAAAGGATGTTCCGGTAATCTCCAGCACGATGAAAGAAAACAGTGCTGCGATCGCCACGTAGATCGGCAGTTCCTGCAGACACAGATTCTTGATATCGGTTACGACACCGGACATACCGCTGATAAAGCACTGCTTATCTGCAATGGCACGCATGTTTGTGACAGCTTCCATCGCCTCGTCTGAAGATGTGGTGTTATCAAAAAGTACCAGCATCATTGTAGAATCGTCCGCAAAGAAGATATTCTTTAAATCTTTTGGCATCATGCTTGTCGGAACGCTGATATCAGCGATGTCATCATACCAGAGTACCTTTTTGACATGTTCGATCTCTTCGAACTTGTTTTTCAGTTTCTGCACATCTTTAAGCGGCATATCCTCGACGACGACCATCGAGAATGCACCTGTGCCGAATTCATCCACCATAACATCCTGACCTTTTACCGTTTCCAGAGATTCCGGAAGGTAACTTAAGATATCATAGTTGATTCTTGTTTTTATGGTTCCAATAACAGATGGAATGAGAAGCAAAATTCCGATCAGTACGATCAGGATACGGTGTTTTGCTATCCATTTTCCAGTCTTGACCATTGTTGTCATCTCCTATCTTTCCTTAATATTTATGATACCGGGGAGCAAAGATTTTATTCCCCTGACATCCCGTTTACGGATTCTGTGTCGGCTGATCATTCTGTGCATGGATTGCTCCAGTGACATCAGCAGTGCATAATTTGATGCCTGCATCGCAAAGTCCAGAAAGTACTCTGCCAGCAGTATCTTATTCTCAGCTGAGAGTTCTTTTGTCGTTTCCTCCGTAAAACTAATCCCAAGCTGCTCCTGTGCAATCTGGATCACCTGGTCGACTTTGTCGTAAGCTTCTGCTATCCGTCCTACCAGTTTCGCCTTGCTGTACTTCATTTTATTGTGGAGCATTTCACGGTTTTCTCTGCATTCTCTGCGGAGTTCCTGGATATCTTTTTCTACCTGTTCCGGACAGTCCATCTCGCCCTGCTCAATGCGGCTGTGCATCTGTCCGATCGCCTTATCCAGCTCATATAGCTTTACAGAAAGTATATCATGTGTCATACGCACACCCCTTTCCTTTCTTTCTCACACCATTTTAGCAAAAATCTGCTTCGCTGATATAGACAAAATATCCGCAGTGTAAAAGAACTTTACACTGCGGATATTTTATAAATCGTTATTCTCATCTGAAACAAGGACTGCTTTGCCCATTAACAGAAGATAAATCTGATGTACTATATAACTGATGTTTTCGGTGTCCTGCTTCGTCCACTCGCGGAGCAGTCCCATAACTGCCTGACAGTGGTAATGCAGGATAAACTCCCGGTCTTTGTCTGAATAACCCTCGTACCAGTGCTGCATCTCCGTCACTTTCTCAAACAGATCATAAAAAACCTGCTCCAGCATACGTCCGATCTCGTCACCATAGTTGGACTGCATACCGCGGATCGCATAAGGCTGAAGCTGAATCGCAATCTCAAAAAAATGGCGAAGCCCTTCTCAAGATCCTGCTGGGCAATACATTCTTCCAGGACAACTTCTGTCTCCTGATATAAAACCCAGTGGATCAGATCCGGAATATCCTCAAAATGATAGTAAAATGCCTGTCTTGTGATGTGACATTCCTCCACAATATCCTTTACCGTCAGTTTCTTTACTTTTTTCTCAAACAGAAGGTTGCTGGCAGCTTCTGCAATTGTTTTTTTCATATCAATAGCCATTTTACCTACTCCTATTTCACTCAAAAAACCGCTTTGTTGCTTATGCTACCGTACATTTTTTCTTCTGTCAAGTAAATTAATTCTAAACTGTTCCTGAGGCTAACGATGTGCAAATGAACGAATTCCGCGAAAGCACGCAAAAGTGCTTTCCCTGGAATTGTTCATTTTGCCCATCTGGTCCTCTCGGAACTCTTTCAGTTCAAAGAATAAAATGAAACTATTATAAACTGACAGAAACAAAAAGACAGAGGTACTGTGACACTTGCAAATTTCGTCACGATACATCCGCCTTTATATGTTTCATATTTATATTTCTGAAATAACCTTCTGCTTAAGCGACCCCCTGACCAGCCAGGAGCTTTTAGCAATGTGCAAAATGAACAATTCCCAAGAAGGTGCTTTTACGTGCCCTTCGGGGAATTCGTTCATTTGCACATTCAGAAAATCTCCGCATCTTCCTAATAAAAACTGATGTGCT
>ENA-OQAZ01001113-OQAZ01001113.1-human-gut-metagenome-genome-assembly--contig:-NODE-1113-length-13605-cov-4.899021_pt1 | contig 13605 bp, 15 predicted proteins | sample MGYA00242737_ERZ504531 | MGnify/ENA primary metagenome ERZ504531 (study PRJEB26092, sample SAMD00036244) | human gut metagenome | host: Homo sapiens | study: EMG produced TPA metagenomics assembly of...
CTGACGCTGTACAACTTTGTGCTGCATTACAGCGGCTGGACGGATTTAGGCAATGGCATTGCAACATGCATCAATTCTGCCATCTCCAATATTCCGTGGCTGGAAGCTGGACTGGGTGCGGGCGGCTTTGCCATCGGCCTGCTGAACGCGCTGATCGCGGCGGTGCAGGGCACAAACTGGAATGACCTCGGACACAATATCGTGACGATGATTGCCGCGATTGACTGGCCGGGGCTGTTCTCTGCGTTGAGCACGCTGGCATTGGATGTGCTGCAGGCCATCAACACGATTCTCGGTCAAGTTGACTGGGACGCTGTCGGCAGCAAAATCATGGAGTGCTTGCAGGCGGTAGACTGGGTCGGTATTCTGGCGCAGGTTGCCGAACTCATTTCCAACTGCTGGCCGCTTCTTATGGCGGCGCTGGCCGTGAGCCTGCTGCCTGTGATTGGCGCGTTTATTCTTGACACGGTGCTTCCTGCTATTTTGAGCGGCCTCGGCTCGCTGATCGTCACGGTCATCTCGGCCATCGGTGCATGGCCTGTTCTGCTGCTGGCTGTGCTGGCTCTATCGCGGCGGTCATCATCAATTATCTTGTGACCCACTGGGACGAAATCAAACAGAACTTTTCACAGACACTTGCCGATCTGGCACAGGCGCTGAACACTGCCGGAGAGAATCTGCAGCACATCTGGGATACTCTGTGGCTGACGATAAAGCTGCTCGGCCTGCAAATCTGGGAGAGCATCACCACAGGCTGGAGCAATTTCTGGAAAGGAATTGACCTCGCCTTACGCATGGCAGGCGCGGCGCTGCAAGCAGCGTGGTCGGCCTGCTGGCTGATTATCAAGCTGGCGGCCATGCAGATTTGGGAGGACGTCACCACCGCATGGAGCAATTTCTGGAAGGGTCTTTCCCTGCTGCTGTCGATGGCAGGGGCGGCGCTGAACGCTGTCTGGACTGCCGCATGGTCGGCGCTGGCTGATACGGTATCCTCTATCTGGGACGGCATTACCTCTGTGGTGCGCGGCGCGGTCAACGGCATCATCCGCATTATAAACGGCATGATTTCGGCGATTGTTGGCGGCATGAACGCTGTCATCGGTCTGCTGAACGGCTTCAGCTTTGATGTGCCCGAATTTGCACAGGATACACTGGGCACGGCTAAGATTGGCTTCAACATCGACCCCATCACCGCACCGCAAATTCCCTATCTGGCACAGGGCGCAGTCATTCCGGCAAACCACGAATTTCTTGCTGTGCTGGGCGACCAGACGAACGGCACGAACGTGGAAGCACCTCTTGAAACGATCCAGCAGGCGCTGGCCGAGGTGTTGGCCGAGTGGGGCGGGCAGGACATTACGATCCGCTTTGCCGCCAGCGGCGGTCTGGAGCAGCTTGTGCGCCTGCTGATGCCCTACATCGACAAAGAAAAAGCCCGCCGTGGTGCGCGGCTTGTGGTGGGAGGAAACTGATGATCGTAATTGACGGCGAACAATTCAAAATCGACGTGCTAAGCGTAAAGCGCAGCGCGGATTTTCTGGATAAATACGCGGAGCGCCTCGCCAACGGCCACCTCAGGCGCGAGTTGATTGGCGTATACTTCAACTACAAGCTGCAATTTGGGCCGGGGCTGGATCGCAAGGAATACGCCCGACTGTGGGACAAGCTGACAGAGCCTGTGGAGTTCCATGAGGTTACAGTGCCAGATGAAGACGGCGACTATACCTTTACAGCTTACTTTTCCAATGTCGGCGACGAATTGCTGCGGAAAAAGGCTGAAAAAAACTACTGGAAGAATCTGACCGCGAATTTTATTGCCCAGAAGCCTGCAAGGACATAAAGGAGGCGAACGACCATGAACACAAGCACCCGCGTGGAGTTCGGCCTGTACGATGTCACTGCGCGGAGCGACAGCGCCCCCGTCACGGAGGATGCAAAGGATTTTTGCAATTTAAGCAAGGATTTACTGTTGGAATCCGTGCCGAATCAGAACAAGTACGGCACGCTGGAAACGCGGCAATGGCTCATGGACGGCAGCTTCCTGTTTTTTCCCGAAACGCCTCGGCAGTATTTCTGGGGCTTTTGGAGCACGGAACAGTCGAACGGAAACGGTGCTTTTGCCAATCCGCCCGTGCTGAATATCCGCTTCGACAAGAATCACAGTAGCAGCGGTCTGACACTGCATTTCTACTCCCCGACAGATGACTGGGCGAGCAAGGTCAAAATTCAGTGGTACGATGCCAACGATGGCCTTTTGGCCGTAACCATGTTCACTCCGGACGCCGTGGACTACTACTGCGCCCACAAGGTGGAGAACTATCGCCGCATCCAACTGATGTTTTTGGAGACGAACAAGCCGGGGCGGTATTTGAAGCTGGCCGGGATTGACTATGGTGTGTATCTGCACTTCTCCGGAGAGGAGATCATCAAGCTCATGTGTTGGAGGAATGTGACCCGCTGAGCGCAGAGGTCAGCATAAACACACTGAACCTAACGCTCTTCAATCAAGAGGGCCGCTTCTCCATCTTAAACCCGGAGGCTATTTTGATGTGCTGCAGCACCGCCAGAAGCTGACTGTGTGGGAGGATGTGCGCCGAAGCGCCCACGATACGAGCACGACAAGCTACTGCATGGGCACGTTCTATCTGGACGACTGGTCGAACGAGGATGACACACTGGCCGATTTTACGGCAATCGACACCATCGGCCTGCTTGATGGCTCTCCATTTGACGGCGGAGTGTATGACACCCATGTGGCGTCGCTGGCAGCGGAAATCCTAAGCGGCTATCCTTACACACTGGACAGCGTTCTGGGCGAAGAACGGATACAGGGTTACATCCCTGCCGGAACACGGCGCGAAGCGCTGCAGCAGCTTGCCTTTGCCATTGGCGCGGTGGTGGACTGCAGCCGAGGCGAAATCATCCGAATCGTGCCCGCTCCGCAGCGTGCCAGTGGTCTGATTGGAACAGATCGCCGCCTGCAGGACGGCAGCAAAGTCACGCTCCTTGCGCTTGTAACTGCGGTGTCGGTGACAGCGCACCGTTATATCCCCGGTGAGGCGTCGGAGGAACTGTACAAAGACACCCTTGAACCGGCACTTACCGTGTGACCTTTGATGCTCCGGCAGTGGCCGACAGTCTGGCCGTCAGGGGCGCAGAGCTGAGCGAACGAGGCGTGAACCACTGCACGCTGACCGTGAGCAAGGCTGCCGAAGTCTGCGTGACCGGGCGCAAGTACAGTGACAGCGCTACCGTCCTGCGGCGAGAAGCCTCAAATCTGCCGTCAAACGCGCAGGGCAATGAAGTGTCCGTGCCGGACGCGACCCTTGTAAGCCCAGACAGGGCTGCCGCAGTGGCCGCTCGCGTGCTGGACTACTACGCCCAGCGCTATGAGCAGACCTTCCGCATGGTCGCCGGGGATGAGAAGCTGGCTGACCGTCTGATCGTGGAGAGTTTCGGCGGTGAAATGGTGCGCGGTGTTGTTACGAAGTTGGAATTTGATTTGACTGGCGGCTTTCTGGCCGACGCGAAGATTGTGGGCCGTAAGCTGTCCAACAATGCCGCAGCCTATGCGGGTGAAGAAATCCACACAGGCGAAAGGAGTTTCATCTAATGTGGCAGACGCCTGTTTATGACCGAACTGCCGCCGATGTGGCAGCAGGAGCGGAAAAGTGTTATATCACGGCAGAACTGCTAAATCGCATCGAGGGCAACACCGCCCACATGGCGCAGCTTCTGGGCGTAGAGATCGACACCCGCACATGGACGTCGCTGGGGCTGCTGACCCGCGCTCAGATGCAGCGTATTTTGGACAACCTCGCCACTGTGCGGGCTGCATACTACACGCTGCCCGGTACACCGAACATTCCCACAGCGCCGAGCACGCTGTACAGCGCCATCAATGACATGGAGCAGGTGTTGTGGAGTCTGCACGAACTGTGGCAGCGCAATAGTGTAAAGCGGTATGCCGGAGAAATTTGCGCCGGACAAGAGATTGGAGTGATTTAATGTTTGAGAAGAAAGTGTGGAATGACCGCCAGAGCGAACATCCTGCCCGCCGCAGGTTGACTCCTACGGAAAACGACAATGAGTATGAAATCTCCCGCGCAGAAGGCCTTGTCATGGAAGAGGGCGACGCCTTTGATGCCGCCACTATGAACGATCTGGAAAACCGCGTAGCAAAAGCCTTTGCAGAATATGATCCTGCGGAACTCGGTGCTGTCAACGTGACAGTGCAGCTGTATACCTGTAAAAAAGAGGGGAAAGTATATCAGCTGACTGGATCGGGCGCTGTTGGACGCTGCAAAATTCCTGCCGCATGGGCCAGCGGTGATACATGGAAAGTCAACGGTACGGCAGTGCCCGCCTACTGCGGCGCAGATGCGGTGGACGGTGACTGCGTTGTGGCCGGGCGCTGGGTGCTGTTCACATTTGACGGCGCACAGCTAAATTTTAACGGCGGCGGTGGATTATCCAACGGCAAGCTGGCACGGGCCACCGCCAGCGAGGCGCAAGTGCTGGCAGGTGCGCCATTTTACGCGGGAAACAAGACCCTTAAAATAGGCATGATGCGCAACCACGGCAGCTGGCCCGATGCCGACAAGCTGACCATCGAGAGCGGCAAGCTCAAGATGTACAAGCAGGACGGCTACACCGAGGGAGGTCTCGGCGTGGCGGCAACCAACCTCGGCAACGCACAGGCCGAGCATCTGTTGAGCGGCGTGAGCGCATCCAGCCAAAACGGTCTGGGATTCGGCGGTAGCATGCCGGACCGCAGCGGATGGAGCGCAACGATTACGCCGGGTGGTGTGGTAACTATCCCGGAAGGATACCATGCAGGGGGCGGAATGGTATCGGCGAAGGGCATCCAAGTGACAGAGGTATGGCAAAGCTGCCATAGAGGGCAAAACCTCTTCAATTTCAGTGGCGGTACACTGGTTGGCGTTCAATATGCCGGGAGTCAGTATGCCTCTGACAACATTTTGCAGGGCGCGGGCATAAACAGCGGGAGCCAGTATTGGGCGCAATGCGCGTCCGATGCGAGCGTTCGCTTTATTCTTGCCTATTATTGATAAGAGGTGAAACCATGGCAGAACCAATCGTAATCAACGCCGAGACACGAGAAATTACAGTGCCCGAGAGCGAGCGCTCCTTCGGCGTGGCCGGTGAGCATAATGTGGCCCGGAAGCATTTCCGCATCAACGGCAGAATCGTGGACGGAAACGACCTCGCTGTGGGCTTTGCATGGAAGGTCTGCACCGAAAACTCGGCCAAGCAGCCGAACGAGTACCCCATCGACAGCATCATGCTGACAGCGATGGTATCGAGTTTGACTGGCTGGTCGGCAAGGGCGCCTCACATACAAAGGCAGCCTCAAGTTTGCGGTCTGCGCCAAGCAGGTCAACGGCGAGGGCAAGGTGCAGCACGAGTGGCACAGTCGCATCGGAACGGGCACGGTCTACGACGCATCGAGGCCAGCGCCGAGGATATCGGCGGGTTTGACCTCCGAGCCTACATCCAGCAGACCGCTGCCGAAGTCAGGCAGGCGGTGCAGGACGCGGCGGCCAGCGCTAAAAATGCAGAGACGCAGGCCAGCGATGCAAACAAGGCTGCAAAGTCTGCCACCGACAACGCTACGGCCGCCAAGAAATCGGCAGACGATGCAGCAGCTGCCGCCAAAACGGCAGGCGATGCGGCAACTAAGGTTATCGAGGAGGGCGTAGCCGAGAAATTGACGGAGATGCAAAACATCCAGAAGGACGTCTCGACCAAAGCCCAGACAGCCGAAACGGCGGCAAAAAAATGCGGGCACCGCCAAAACTGCGGCGCAAAACGCGCAGAATGCTGCCGAGAAGAGCGCGGGCAACGCAGCCAACAGCGAATCGGCGGCCAAGACCTCTGCGGAGCAGGCTGCCGCCGCCCGGCGATACGGCGCAGGAACTGGCTGGCCGCGTGACAGTGGACGACACGCTGAGCGATGCCAGCGCCAGCCCTGTCCAGAATAAGGTGATCTTCGCGGCACTTGCCAAAAAGCAGGATGTGCAGCGCGTCACTTTCGTAATCAACGACACTGACGGCGGCTTGGATGCCGTCGTGGCCGACTAATTTAAACACCGTTTAAAGGAGTTTTTATCATGGCAGAAACTGTTAATCTTCCCCGCGACAGCACGCTGCGGGAACTCGTGGCCGTGCAGAAAGCCAGCATCATTGCCAGCGGAAACACGGCGGCCATTGACCGCCTTTATGGCAGCCTTGTTCGCGCGGCCAAAAGCGTTGAGGAAGTCAACACACTCTTCGTGGACTGGTGGAACATCTGCTGGAAGGAGGGCGTGACGACGCGCAATGAACTGTGCGAGCGCTGGTTCGGCACGGTGCTGGACGACAACCGCGTGCATGGCACGAAAGAACCTCTGTTTGCTACCAGTCAGAGCGCCATCGGCGAGGCAACCGATGACAGCGTCGGACTTGTCTGCACACCCAGCACCGAGCTGCGGCCAACCGTGACGACTTCGCCAAACTGCCGCAGTTCTGGGCACTGGAAGTCGCCGCCGAGAAAAATGCGGACGGCACGCACACGATCTATGCTGTCGAGTTCATCGATAGCTATGACGATGTGCGCCGGAGCAAGCACCTGTGCTGGGTGCTGCAGAAGAACACCTACACGAAAGAATGGGATGAGGGCGGTTACCGCTATTTCAAAATGCGCTGCCATCCCGGTACCGGGTATGAAACATGGCCGCAGGGCACGGATAAAAACGGCACTGTCTACGGCTACATTGCAAACCCGAAGTATGCTGCCGGATTTGACAGCGACGGCCTCATCGGCTGCGGCAGTGGCCGCCCGCCCATCAACTATTCCAGCCACAGCGACAATGTGGGTCTGTGGCGCAAGCGCGGCGCACAGTATGCGGGCGCATCCGGCAGACTGCTCAAATGGCAGCTTGCCATGATCCGGCTGAAATACGCCCGCAAGGGTAACAGTGGTACGATTGAGGGCTGCACCGGTACAGCTACCAGTACGCGGTGTCTGTCGGGGAATCCGGCGTGAAGCGTGTCTGCTGACGGCGGCGCAGGCGGCCAACCTGCTCGTCGGGTCGAGCGTTATTATCGGCGATAAGGGGACAGGTACGAGCACTGATCGCGGCGTTGCCAGCATGTACAAGCTGGCGAAAAACAAACGCATTGCCAGTATCACGGATGTCACCATCGGCGGCACAGCCTACAAGGCGGTCAACATCGAGACGGACACCGCCTTTGACACCGAAGCGGGCGTCACCTACATCTCCACGATGCCCTATTGGAGCGGCTGGAACGATACTGTGCAGGGCTATGATGGCAGCCGATACAGCCCGACAAGTGGCAAGGAACCGGGCCTTATCCAGCGCACGGAGTTCCAAAATGGCTCGTATCTGATCCTCGCGGATGAGTTCATGCAGTGGGGCAAAGATGCTGACGGAAATTATACCCTTGACCTGTATACCTGCCACGACCAGAGCAAGGTCACGACAGGCTCTATCACGGCAGACTACACGAAGCAGGAGGACTTGACGCTGACCTTTGCCGCCAGTGAAAAGGACGGCTGGCGGTATATCGAGGATACCGCTGTAAGCAAGGATAAAGGCGTTCTGTGGCCTGCTAAAGTATCTACTACGGCAGGCAGTGGAACAGGTGTTAAGGCGGGCTTTTATGTGGGGCTTGCAACCTCCGGCGTGCGGGCCTCGTGGCGTTGCTGCAACCTTAATAACAATGGCAATGCCTCGCTCGCGGCGGCTAATTCTAACAATACAACGGGCAATAGGAATTGGAATGGCTCGGCTGGCGTGGCTGATTTGTCGATTACACCATACATTATATACTGCACCGTATAATCCGCCATATCGGGAAAATTGTGTTTGAAACCAGCGGGGGCTAGTAGCGAGAGCGGACGCCGCCGACGACACAAATCAAAGGAGGATTTACTGGTGAAAACGTACTGCAAGCCAGCGGAGATCAACATCGAGAGCCTTGATTTTATCAAGGAGCAGGTGCATCTGTGCTTTACTGGCAAGCGGTCAAAGAGAAGATTCCAAAATTTATTAGTATCTACCGGGAAAATCACGCGGGCCGAACTGCGTGAAGAAATCCGAAATTGTACTTGCAACAAAAGCCTAACGGCCATTGACGCCGTGGCCGAGCAGGCTCATGCCGACATTCTGGCGCGCAGCGTTTCGTTTGAGCCTGTGCGTCAGTTCCAACTGCGGGAAAACGGGAAGCTGCGCAACATCTGCGAGGAAAGTCCGTGGCAGCAGATTTTTGAATATATTGCAAAGGGAGCGCTCGACCCGCTCTTCCGCGCAAAGCTGCTGCCGATCCAGTATGGAAGTCTGCCCGGAAAAGGACAGATTGCCGGGAAGCGGCAGAACGAACGCATCCTTCGCCGGATGCTCCATAACAAGACCGATGCCGCAAAATGCGACGTTAAAAAGGCTTATCCTTCCACGACAGTCGAATGCGTTATGAATCTTCTGCGCCGCGACATCGGAAAGAATAAGCCCTTGCTGTGGCTTGTGGAGGCCGTCATGGCAAACTACCCGGACGGTGTTCTGCTAATTGGCGGGTATCTGCCTTGCTGGCTGTTCAATTATGTTATGAGTTATGTGCTGCGGTACATCCTCTCCCATCGCAAGGTGCGGCGTGGGAAGTCGTTCAAGATGATCCTTGCCATCTGCTGCTATGCCGACGACATCACTGTGTATGGGCGCATATCCAACCTTACAAAAGTGATGAAGGACACCACCAGATGGGCAAAGGAGACGCTGGGGCTGACAATCAAGAGTGCGTGGGATATTATCCACTTTGCGTCCTTTGATGCCGAGCGCCAACAGAACAAGCGCCGCAAGGCTGGCAGCCATCAGCGCACGCCGGGTCTGATATGATGGCTATGTGGTACGCCGCACTTATACCATCATCCGAGGCCGCAACTTTGTCAAACTGCGGCGGGCAATCCTGCGTGCCAGCGCGATCTGGATGCTTTGGGGTATGTGCCGTGGTGGAGAGCACAGCGCATTATGAGTCAGTGGGGCGAAATCAAGCACAGCGACAGCCGTGGCTTTTGCCAGAAGTACAACGTCTATAAAATTATCCGCGCCGCGAAACGTTCTGTATCGTGGCATAGTAAACAGTTACTGTTAAAGGAGCAAACGCATGGAGCAGTATGTTAAAAAGCCCGCTGCCGTGCAGGTGTTCGCACTGAATGGCGCGACGGACATTATCCTGCGCAAGGATATTGCGTCCGAGAAAATCACCGACGAAGAGGGCAACAAGCAGACGGTCTGGAACTGCGATGAGCGCCAGATTCGCGTTGCGTTCGCAGTCACCGAGGAAGAAGTCACGGCGGACTTCGATTCGTGGTGGGACTATCAGCCGCCGCGCGAGGCTGAGCCTGTGACTGCCTCTGACCGTCTGGATGCCCTTGAGGCAGCCGTTTATGATTTGGCGGAGGTGGTATACAATGGCTAAATTTTACGCGACACAAATCCGCATGGGCCGCACGACGCTGGAACAAGTTCCTGCCGTCTGGCGGGAAAAAACGGCGGCTTTGCTGTAAATCATGTATCCGCGAGCACCCTGCAAGGGGTGCTCTTTTCTTTGCACAAAAATGAGGTACACTCTATGGGAAAAAGCATTTTTGATGGCCGCGTGCAGATCAAGTACAGCTATGGCTGCTACGGCATGACACGCGGCGGCGGAAAGACATGGCACGGCGGCATGGACATCGTGGGCGTCGACAGCGACATTATCCTCATGCCGTACTATGAGATGCCCGACGGCACGCAGAAGCCCATCAAAGGCCGTGTGACGCGGGCGCGTATCGTGACCGACCATTCCGACAGAACGTGGGAGTGGGGGTATTATGTTTGTGTCCAGCTTGATGCCGACCAGACCCCCGATGCGGTCAATTTCATGTACTTCTGCCATTGCTCCCGCTTGCTTGTCGATGTCGGTGATCGCGTCATCAGCGGCCAGCAGCTTGCCATCATGGGCGAGACAGGCAATGCAGAGGCACGCACCCGCACTGTCATTTTGAAGTACGAGCACGGCCAGCGGCAAGGGACTTGACCTACGGCCTATGCAGCCATCCCCAACAAGGCAGGCATCTATGGCGCTGCTCCGGCAGCGGACAAGCCAGCCGAAATCCCTGCCAACAGCGAAAAAGCTGCCACTTCTCTTTTGCAGAACATCACTGTTGGCCCTGTCAGCAGTGGCGATGCCGCCGCAGTTGTTGCGGTCTGCAAGGAACACGACACGACGGCAGACAGCTACACTAATGCTGAGAATCACTTGCAGATCATCTGCATCCGCAGCGTGGTGCAGGCTGTTGCAGACGCTGTGCTGGCGGTTTGCAAGGAACGCAAGCTGACTGACGCAAAACTCTACACGAGTCACTGGCATAAAGGAGGTCTTTTATGAAGCAACTTTTGGAAGCCCTCACGGCGCTGTTGAAGGTGAAAACCATCGTCACGCTGGTTATTATCGCAGTGCTGGCCGCGCTGTCCCTCAACGGAAGTGTCGAGCCGGACAAGTTCCTCACCATCGCAACAATGGTTGTTGCGTTCTATTTTGGAACGCAGAATGAAAAAAAGTCGTAGTTCCCCATGAAATCACCTTTTCGCCCCAGAAAGGATGATTTGCATGAATAGTTTTATCGGATGGATCGGCGGCAAGCGTGCCCTGCGCAATGAAATTCTGCAGCGTATGCCTGCGGACATTGGACGTTATATTGAGGTGTTCGGCGGCGCAGGCTGGGTACTGTTTGGCCGTGAGCCGAGCAGCAAAGTCATGGAAGTGTTCAATGACTATGACGCGGAACTTGTCAACATCTACCGCTGCATCAAGTACCACCCGGACGCCCTGCAGCATGAACTTGATATGCTCCCAGATGCGCGGGAAGTGTTCTTTGACTGTCTGGCACAGGAGCAGGTGCGCGGGTTGACTGACATACAGCGAGCGGCACGCAGCCTATACCTTATTAAGGCCAGCTTTGGAACAGACCGTCGAACATTCGCAACTGCGCCGAAAGGCGTCTGCAACATTTCTGCATCGTTTCCTGCGGTGCAGGAGAGGCTACGCCGGGTCATAATCGAAAACCTTGACTTTGAGCATTTGATTAAGACTTATGACAGGGAAAACGCCTTATTCTACTGTGATCCTCCGTATGTTGAAACCGAAAAATACTACCGCGCACGGTTTCAAGAAAGCGACCATAAGCGGCTGGCCGATGCGCTGCACAACATCAAGGGCCGCTTCCTGCTGTCATACAATGATTGCCCACAGGTGCGGGAGTTGTATGCCGACTGCATTATTGAGCCTGTTTCGCGGCGTAATACGCTGTCTGCGCAAAGTGTGGACGGCTACAAAGAAGTCCTTGTTCGCAACTATGAATTATAACGGAAAGCGTTATATCCTACCAAAATGAAGACGCCCCGCTAAAGATTATTTTAGAATGGTCGCAGGGGCGATAAGGTGATAAAAAATCATCTCTCCCGCTTGTTAGGTGAAAGACGCTGGACACAGGCGCGACTTGCACGAGAAACAGGCATCCGTCCGTCGACCATTTCCGCCTACTATAACGAACTGGCGGAGCGCATCAGTTACGAGCACATGGATCGCATTTGCGAAGCTCTCGACTGTGATGTAAGTGATCTTCTGGAACGAGTGCCTTCTCGGCAGCGCAAAACGGGCAAAGACTAATCTTAGAACAGCACGGAAACCGAAAAACTAAACAATAAGCGGGAAACAAAAAGGCGTTTTAGAGGTATTTAAACACTTCTAAACGCCTTTTTTGTTATTAAAATTTGAGCGGAAATCCTGCTATTTCTTTTTCATTTTAAAATCAAAGTCTTTTCAATTTTTTTGCAAAGCAACAGCCGGTAAGCTGGTCAAGCAGGCTTTCTTTTGTAAATACATTGGTAAGCAGAATTTTACCCTGCATGCGGCGGCTGATGCGGTCCGCAAGGCTGCTGTCCATATTGTAGTAGCTGGGGCAGTACAGTACGGCGGGCACACGGTTTGCCAGTTCCTTCTGCGTTTCCAGCGCACCGCCCAGATGCAGCGCGATGTAGCGATCTCATCCTCATCGAGCGTGATGCCTGTCTTTTCGCGGATGATGCCCGAAAGCTGCACGGACACATCGTAAATCAGCGGGCAGCTCTGGCGTATCTCACTGACCAGCGGATTCTTGCAGAAGCTCCTGTTCTGCGCGCGCACCAACAGATTGTGGGTATGCAGCGCAAAGCGGATGAAAAACTCTGGCTCGTCCAGATTGATGTCGTAAAAGTCCTTTACGGTGTTGATGAGCTGGTGTACAAGGTCGGTGCAGTCGCTGCCGATATAGTCAGCAATATTGTCGGGCGTGATGGCCGCATAGTCCAGCATCGAGGTACGGGAGACGAGCAGCAGCGCCATTTCATATTGTTCGGCTGCAGAGAAGCGGATGTTGAAATTGCGGGCCAGCCTCTCGGTCAACTCCTGCGCAAGCCTTTCATTCTGCGGGTCCAGCGGGTGCATAGTACTGGGGGCTTCCGTGTAAACGCAACCGTTCTGTACACGGTTTATGGCGATGGCAATGTGCAAAAGCAGATTCAGCAGTGAATAGTCATTGATGAAGTAGTGGTTTTCGTTCAGCACATCCATGACATCCGCGCGTATTTTTTCAATGTCAATGCTGGGAAATGCTGCCTGCAGGGAGTCCGTGCTTGTAAACGCACTGGCGGATTCATGGTACAACAGTCCGCTGAGCAGGCGGCGCTTGTTGCGCTCACTGCCCGTCAGTGTCACGGTGTCCCCGCTGACGGCAAGGCTCAGGTCATACTCCCGCGTCAGGCGGCGCATCTTGCCCATCAGGCCGTGAAAGGTCGTTGCACTGATATAAATCTCATCGCACAGGTCGTACAGGTTCAGGCTGCCGCCCTTCTGTACAAGGCGGTTCAAGATGTAGGTGCAGCGGTCCTGCGCGTTCTGAGGGATGTCGTTCGGGCTTTGGTGCAGCATCTGCTGCGCCATAGCGGGCGCAATGCGGTATCCTGTCGGCGTCGAGACGATGGCATCCGGGTATTGCGCATTGACTGCATTGATATAGTTATGTACCGTGCGCACCGATACCCCCAGCGAATTGGCAAGCTGGGTGGCGTTGAGCTGCTGGTTCTGATCCAGCAATGTCTGCACGAGCTGGTTTTGCTTGCTAGCCATGAACGGTGGATCCTTTCGTTTCGTTGAATGTGTGGCATAAATCGGCTTTTTCTCTCCGGGCGGGGCGCTGCTGTAACTGCCGTATTGCAGGGTGGGACACCCTGCCTTACTTTTATATTCATAGTATACCCCAACCCTGCCCCAAAAGAAAAGCGGCAATTTTCACAGGGGGTCTGCAAAAAGCCGTACAAAATGCCAAAAAATATGCTTTTTCTGTTGCAAAAATCTGTAAAAGCTGCTTTTTTAAGCAGAGTGCACAAGTTTGGTGTGCAATTATTTTGCACATTGACAGATTGCACCAACGGTGTGCAAAAGTCGGGTTGCACTATGCAAAAAAATTGCAGTATGCTGAAAACACAGAAAGGGTCCTGGGTATGA
>ENA-OQAZ01001114-OQAZ01001114.1-human-gut-metagenome-genome-assembly--contig:-NODE-1114-length-13577-cov-2.563792_pt1 | contig 13577 bp, 13 predicted proteins | sample MGYA00242737_ERZ504531 | MGnify/ENA primary metagenome ERZ504531 (study PRJEB26092, sample SAMD00036244) | human gut metagenome | host: Homo sapiens | study: EMG produced TPA metagenomics assembly of...
TCTTGATTTCTGCTTTCTTATTTTTTTCGTCCAATCAGCTTTCCCAACCTTTGAATGTCAAATCTGTCAGCTGTTCTTTATTGACTGGCTTGACCAAATAATCAAATGCACCCTCACGAATTGCAGTTCTCGCATACTCAAACTCAGCAAATCCACTTACGAGCACCACCTCACTATCTAGCTTTTCCTTTTTCATTTTCCTAACAATTCTATCCATTTAGACCAGGCATTCGAATATCTGTTATCACCACATCTGGCTTTTTTTCTACAATTTGTCCCCACGCCTCTCGGCTAGATGTTGATTTTCCAACCACACAAAATCCATATTTTTCCCACGAAATAAGACGTTCCAGTCCAATCAAAACCCACGGCTCATCGTCAATCAAGTATACCTGATACATTTTCTTCCTCCATCTTCATATTCATTGGAACAAGAATTTCAATCTGTGTTCCTTCCCCAACCTTACTTGTCACATTAAACTCTAACTGGGTTCCGTAAAACAATCGTAACCTGCGATAAATATTCACCATTCCAATTCCATGCTTTTGCAATGGAAGTAGGCTTGTTCTGTCATATTCTTTCAGCTTAACTTGAAGCGCTTCTAATTCTTTTTCATCCATACCGCAACCGCTGTCCTGCACACGAATCGCAGCCTGTCCTTTTCCTTTCCCACAAAAACCGATACGTTTCCACTCTCTTCCTTTGGCTCTAATCCGTGAAACACCGCATTCTCTACTAGCGGCTGCAAAATCATTTTTGGCATATATTGATCCCTGACTTCCTCTTCTATCTCAATCGAAATCGTGTATTTATTCATAAATCGATACCCAATGATGGATGCATAGTCGTGAATATGATCTGCGATCTCTCGAATTGTCGCATATCCCTTTCCACGCACATTGTACGAGAAAAAGCGTGACAAGGCTTCTGCTATCTCTGCTATATCAGGCACTTCATACAATAGAGCCATCCCTCGAATACACTCAAATGTATTATGCATGAAGTGCGGATTGATCTGATTTCGATACGCAACAAGCTCTGACTGCTTTTTCTGATAGTTTGCCTCAAGTATCTGCTCTTTGCTTCGTATGTTCTCCTCTGTAAGACAATCAATGTCATCAAGCATCGCATTTAAATTTTCTGCCAAAACACCCATCTCGTTATGTGATTTCACTTCCATACGACTTTTTCGATTTTTGGCATAATAATTCATGAACAGTGTCTGCTCCCGTATTGGTCGAAGAATACTTGCATAAATCACAACAAAAAATGCCAATAACAAGCCACCAATAATGATGTATGTAATTCCATTGATCCTCTGTAAATAATTTAAATTCTGATATAGTGTATTGTTCGGAACACTTAATACCAGCTGCCAATTTGTTTTTGAAACATTGCCCTGATAAATACTCCATCCAGGACTTAGATCTTCGCTTTGCCATGCAGTATCCAGTTTGTTTTCTTCCAATTCAACTCCCTGTTGAACCATAATTTGACCATCTTCTCCCTTTAACACAAAACTTGAATCGCTCGTAGGAAGACGTCCTTCAAGTATTTCATCCAGATACGACATATTCATCAAAATGAGACATTCTCCACATCTGCCTTTGATTTGCGTCTTATCAATGTTATACAATGGAACCCGAATACCAAAATAGCGCTTGGTTCCAATCTGAATCAAACTAGAAAAGACAATCGAGTCCTTTACTGTTTCTGACAGTTTGTCTTTGTAAAAGGTTCCTAGATTTGCCACCATTTTTCCATTTTCATCATACAAAGCAATTGCCTCAATACTGCTTTTAATCGCCTTAATATTGCTAACCTCCAGTCGTATCACATCCTCGAGAAGGCGACTTCTCTCGCTAAGCGACTTCGTATTCAAATATGTGTTTATATCCCGATTCGACATGATATTATATGCAATTTGAATCAGTTCCTTCACATTTCTCTCCATCTCGCCCTGAGCCTGTTCAAACAATGATTCATTATATTCCTGATATTCTCTTCTTACACCCTTTTTGGCAATTCCATTGGTTACTGCCAAAGAGCCTGTAAATATCAAAATCGTAATTGCAAATATCCAGTAATACATGGTCAAGAAGCGCACTTTTCCTAGCAAATCCAGCACTCTTCTGATCTTTCTCTTCATCCATTCCATCTGATACACTCCCTTTTCTATTTATTTCTTTTAAGCTTTCTCAAAAATTGCTATATTCAGTCTATTTTTTCACCCGATACTCTCCTGGTGTACAGTGCATGTACCTTCTAAATGTCCTGTTGAAGTAGCTAATGTTGTTGTAGCCGCATTCTGTCGCAATCTCACTTATTGACAAAACATCTTCCTTTAACATGTCACAAGCCACACCGATACGGTAATAATTTAAATACTCAATTGCAGTCATTCCTATCTGTGATTTAAAGAAACGGCAAAACTGTCCCTCACTCATATGGAAATATGCTGCAAGGCCACACAACGTTAAATTCTTTTCATAATTTTCCTGTATATACTGCAAAATCTGCTTTATCAGACGCACTCGTTCATCATCCTTTTTCTTTAGAGGAATCGACGTTGCTTCTGCATCGAGCACAGATAATGCCATATACGAAGCAGACTTGATTTAATCAGAAGCTCATTTTTTGCCATTTCCTTACTGCAAAGAGTGCGTATTTCTTCTAGTGGTTCTTCAATATACGGCCACATAGCATCATCCTTTTTGAAATGGTCTCTGAAAATAAGCTCACCATTTACCTGACGGCTGATATATTTTTGCTGAATATCATCATTGCCATAGCTGCTTATAAGCTCTCTTCCAAAATCAAGCGCATAAAAAGCCAACTGATTTTTCTCATTCCCCCTAAATGATGCACAATCCCTGCATTTATAAATAAAATATCCCCAGGCTCAATGTGCATTGTTCTTGTATTAAGACAAGCCGTTCCAGTACCTCTTGTAATCACCAAAAACTCATACTCCTCATGCCAATGCGGCGGTACTGGCTCTGGCCAGAGAGGTTCTTTTGTCATTTCATGAAGACGCAGATGAAATCGAATATCTCCGTGAAACTGCATTTCATGAATACGAGCAAATTCTAGTTTGTTCATTGAAAATCTCCTTCTTGTTGCAGTTCACAAGACGCTCATTCGCAAAATCGCACGCAACGTGTGAACTGTAAAATCAATTCTGTGTCAGAATCTGTGAAAAATGGTCAAGTATTTTCTTTCTTTTGTTAGTATAATACAAGCAGAAGAAAATTGCGATACTTATCGCACTATTTATAAGGAGGTTTTCTATGCAATTTGAAACAGCAAATGGCGTTCTAATCGCTAGAAATGGCGGCGAAATGCTTCGTATTGACCGTGGGGCAAAAATTCTCTTCGTGTTCGTGCAACCATGCTCCCAGAATTATCAAATCAAGACTGGGCACTTACAGAAACACCAGAAAGCTCACATGCTGAGGTTGAGTGTCACGAAGTTGACCACTGGGTTGGTGACGGCACTATTGATAAGCGTGAGTCTGCCTCTATCACAAATGGACGCATATGCGCAGTTGTTAACTTTGCAGGCGTTATCACATTTTACCGTGACGGCAAACAGTTTTTACGCGAATATTATCGCAGCTACGATGGCACATTAAGCCGCGAAAGCCGCTGCTTGAAAACTGTAAACCGCGAGTGGAATGGCATCATTGGCGGAAGCGAATTCAGTCTGAATCTGAAATTTGACAGCAATGACGGCGAGAAGATCTTTGGTATGGGTCAGTATCAGCAAGCTTACATGGATTTAAAGGGCTGTACACTTGAGCTTGCTCAGAGAAATTCCCAGATAAGTGTTCCTTTCGCAGTATCAAATCTCGGCTATGGTATGCTGTGGAACAATCCGGCTGTCGGACAGGTTACATTCGGAAAGAACTATACTGAATGGACTGCACGTTCCACTAAGCAGATGGATTATTGGCTGACCGTTGCTGACGGACAAAGCAGATTTTGGAAAATTATACAGCCGTGACAGGACGCGCACCGATGTTTCCTGAGGATCGTATGGGACTTTGGCAGTGCAAGCTTCGTTACCGCACACAGGATGAAGTTCTTAGCGTTGCACGTCAGTACCAGAAGGAAGGCATCCATATTGACCAGATCGTAATCGACTTCTTCCACTGGACTGTTCAGGGTGACTGGAAATTTGATACCACCTACTGGCCTGATCCTAAGGCAATGGTAGATGAACTCCACTCCATGGGCATTAAGGTAATAGTTTCTGTATGGCCATCAGTTGACAGAAAGAGCGAAAACTTCCAGCCAATGATGGATCGCGGTCTTTTGATCCGCACTGAACGCGGTGCAGCACAAACTTACGACTATCAGGGTGACTGTGTTGAGATCGATGTATTTAATCCTGAAACAAGAAAATATGTATGGGAAATCTGCAAGAAAAATTATTATGATTTTGGCATCGACGCATTCTGGCTTGACAACTCCGAGCCTGATTACGGTGTATACGATTTCGACCATTACCGCTACATTGCAGGTCCTGCTCTCTCCTGCTCTAATATTTATCCGCAGCTATACAGCCGCGTTTTCTATGACAACATGAAGGATCTTGGTGACGGCACCGTTGTTAATTTACTTCGCTGTGCATGGGCCGGCAGCCAGAAGTACGGCAATGTTGTATGGTCTGGCGATGTTCCAAGTACCTTTGAGGCATTCTATGACCAGCTTCAGGCAGGCTTAAATATGGGTCTTGCCGGAATCCCGTGGTGGACAACTGATGTAGGCGGCTTCATGACTGATGATGTAAATGATCCAGATTTCCAGCAGCTTTTAATTCGCTGGTATGAATTTGCTGTTTACTCTGCAGTTCTTCGTATGCACGGTGACCGCGGTCCTTACAACATTCCACCGCTTGATACACGCGACTGGGGTGGCGGCTACCTTCATACAGGACAGCCAAATGAGCTATGGAGCTACGGTGAGGAAAATTACCGCATCATGAAGAAATATTATGATATCCGTATCGAGATGCATGATTACATCAAGCAGCTCTACGAAGAAGCTTCATCAAACGGCTCTCCATTAATTCGTACAATGTTCTATGAGTTCCCAGAGGATTCAAAGTGCTGGGAGCTGCAGGATCAGTACATGTTCGGAAGCGAGTACCTAGTTGCACCAATTTTCCACTTAAACCAGTTTGAGCGCGAAGTTTATCTGCCAGCTGGAAAGTGGGAAGATACAAGAGACCATAAAGTTTACGAGGGTGGCCAGACCATCACCGCTGACGCACCGCTTGATTCGATGCCAGTATTTAAACGCATTTAATTTTTTCATACAAAAAGTGGAGAAGCTCATTCGCTCCTCCACTTTTTATTGTTTCCTTATTCAACGATGACATCAAATCTCGGTGTTTTATCCTGTTCAAAATAGACACGTCTCATTCCACTTGACACAATCTTTTCCTCAAAGCTTGTAACCGCGTGATAGGCGATCCACAAATTTTGATCCCGATCCAGAAAAATGAATTGTGCCCCGGACCATACTCGCCTGGAATGGTTGCAAAGCTAGCTATCGGTGTCTTCGCTTTTTCCCACACAGACAAATCACAAAGATCATCTCCATCATTTGCCGTCAACATGCCGATTGCATACAGATATCCTCTCGCATCGCCTCCCGAATAGGCCAAATAAATTTTGTTATGGTAATAAAATGCATACGGTCCTTCATTATTAATTGTATGCTCCGTATTTTCAAAGCCATACAGTGGTCTGGACAAGCACTTAGGTTCGCTAATCAGCCGTTCTGGATGCACTGGATCAAATTCGGCAATCATTAACATCGAGCCTGTATCAAGCGGTGTTCCAATGTTCTTTCGATGAGACCACACGTAAAAATAGCGTTCTCCCGACTTTACAGGTGTCATATCAATATTAATGCCTTTTTCTGACAAAAATCCTCCATTTGCCCTTCTTACACGGATTGGCTTTTCCCAATCTTTCGGATTTAAGATGTCGCCATTTTCTTTTAACTTCATAATATGGCACTGCGGATTCCATTCAGAATCACTGACTGTAAACAGCAAATACAAACTTCCATTCAGCACATGAAATTCCGGTGCCCAAAACAGCTGAACAAACCCATTTTCCGTATCCTTATCCAAAATCTTATACGTCTTTACATCTTTTGCAAACAAATCCTCTAGTTCATGCGCTTTTCTCACATAGAAACCAATGTCATTCTCATTGTCGTTCGTTGCAATAAAATAATAGTCATCCTTCCATAACAAAACCACCGGATCAGCAAGTCCCCGCGCAAGTGGGAATTTTAATTTTGGCTCTGTCATCTGCCTTTTTGCATGAAGTGCATTCCAATGATGCTTAATACATTGTGCCATTTCATCCGGTATTGCAATCTGATCGGTCATTCGAATTGCCTCAAGCGTCAAGCCTGTTTTTTCACACAGCTGTGCCCCTGAGCAAATCCCCCATTCGTCAAAAGTCAGAAAATCAGCTGTGCTCCAACTCCAAAAAGATCCCTTGTTTTCGCTGTTCACACTTCCATCAGATTTCCAGTCTTCTCCCGTAATTAAATAGGTAACTGCCCCATCCTTTTTTACTGCTGCTACTTTTAAATTGCCAACAAAGCTTGGTACAATCACATTATCCTCATTCACCCATGCTTTTGGAAATACCAAACCATAATTGTTGTGCAGTGGACACTCCTCTTCATTTTCCTTTACCGACAGATGTACGCTATATGCTAACCCATTCGGATACTGTCCTTTTACCGTCTTTCTGTTATACACCCTAAGAACTTCTTTTTTTCTCTCCTCCATTGTTTTTCTCCCTTTCAATTTCCGATAAAACCAAGAGCAATCTTTATCTGTACGATCTTATTGGATTGCTGCCAGTCTCTGCACTCAGCTTATCACACACAAATTAAAAACGCAAGTAAAAAGCAAGTTGAAATCCTTGATGTTTTTATGTATAATCAGTCTTAGAGATGGCCTTTGGCATGACCACAAAACACATTCATACAACGCGTCATGTACTGTGCCACCTATATAAGGAGGATTTTATTATGGCAGCATGGAAAAATCTGGATACACTTGCTTCTTATGGCGAGCTTTCCAAACTGAAAAATCACGTAGACATCGCTGAGGCAATGTCCGGTGCTAAGGGAGCAGAGCGTGTCGCAAAATACAGCGTACCGATGGCAGCAGGATTAAACTACAATTACGCTGCAAAAGAGGTTGACGAGACTGTTCTTGCCGCTCTTGAAAAGCTGGCTAACGAGGCTGAGCTTTCTGAAAAATTTGAGGAGCTTTACAACGGTGCCGTTATCAACACTGGAGAAAACCGTATGGTTCTTCATCACCTTGCACGTGTACAGCTTGGAAAAGCTGTTGTTGCAGACGGCGTTGACAAGCGCGAGTTTTATGTAGCACAGCAGAAGAAGGCAGCTGATTTTGCAAACAAGGTTCACGCAGGTGAGATCACCAATGAAAATGGCGAGAAGTTCACCACCGTTGTTCAGATCGGTATCGGCGGAAGTGATCTTGGTCCTCGTGCTCTTTATATCGCACTTGAGAACTGGGCAAAGGCAAACAACACCTTCAAGATGGAAGCAAAGTTCATCAGCAATGTTGATCCAGATGACGCAGCAGCAGTTTTAGCAAGCGTTGATCTTGCACATTCCTTATTTATCGTTGTATCCAAGTCTGGAACAACACTTGAGACTTTAACTAATGAGGCATTCGTAAAGGACGCACTTGTAAAGGCTGGATTAAATCCATCCAAGCATATGTTAGCTGTTACAAGTGAGACATCTCCTCTTGCAAAGAGTGATTCTTATCTGACTGCTATCTTCATGGATGACTACATCGGCGGACGTTACTCTTCCGTTTCTGGTGTTGGCGGTGCAATCCTGTCTCTTGCATTTGGACCAGAAGTTTTCGCACAGCTGCTTGACGGTGCTGCCGAGGAAGACAAGCTCGCAGCAAACAAGAACATCTTCCAGAACCCAGATATGCTCGATGCACTGATTGGTATTTACGAGCGAAACGTTCAGGGTTATCCGGCTACTGCTGTTTTACCGTACTCTCAGGCATTAAGCCGTTTCCCTGCTCATTTACAGCAGTGTGACATGGAGTCAAATGGTAAGACCGTAAACCGCTTCGGTGAGCCAGTTGACTACCCAACCGGTCCTGTTATCTTTGGTGAGCCAGGAACAAATGGACAGCATTCCTTCTATCAGCTGCTTCATCAGGCTCTGACATCGTTCCGCTGCAGTTCATTGGTTTTAGAAACAGCCAGTTAGGTGTTGATGTTGACATCGAAAACAGCACCAGCCAGCAGAAGCTGTGCGCAAACGTTGCTGCTCAGATCGTTGCATTCGCTTGCGGAAAGAAAGATGACAACTTAAACAAGAACTTCAAGGGACATCGTCCATCAAGTATCATCACTGGTGATGAGCTGACTCCAGCTTCCTTAGGTGCACTTCTTGCTCACTTCGAGAACAAGATCATGTTCCAGGGATTCGTATGGAACTTAAACAGCTTCGATCAGGAAGGTGTACAGCTTGGAAAGGTTCTTGCAAAGCGCGTTCTTGCACATAACACAGACGGTGCTTTAAAGGCTTACAGTGATCTGTTAAATATCTAATTTGCGTTTAAAAAAGACCAGCGGGAGTTCTCGCTGGTCTTCTTTTACGAATCATCCTGATTATCTTATTAGATTGAGATAATATTTAGTTCATTCTTTTTCCATTGCTTTTATTAAGAACGTCCTCATTCCTGTTCCAACCCACTGATGCCCACCTGAATGTATGCTGTGAATTGGATATGTATTTTCATTAAAAATATGATATGCCTTACGAGTAACGTCTAATTGTGTGGTAACATTATTCAATCCTGATTTTCCATTTAGTCCATCCTTTTCTCCACTCTCCACGAAGAACGGACGCGGTGCAATCAATGCCCCTAATTCACCCATATCTGCTGTTTCAAACATATGTGGAATAAAATTACAAGCACAATTTTGTGGAAGCTCAATTAGTGATTCTTTAAATCCATAGAAATATCCACTTGTAATCGCTGCCTTTACCCGATCATCCATAGCAGAAAACCATACCGTTTGCTGTCCGCCTCCTGACATACCTGCACAAGCTAAAAAGCCATTACTTTCTGAAAGTGCAAGTAAATAATCTGCAAGTCGCATCAAATCCCAAACTGCCATTCCAATTACACTTTGTCCAAATCCAATGCAAACCTGAAGTAGTTCACGATGTGATTCATACGGATTTTCTCTGGTTCGTCTCCTTGCTCTGGAAACTCTCTGCGATCACCACTTCCTCGTTCATCTGGACAAACTACCAAAAAACCATCCTCGAGTGCATCACGAATAAATGCAGTCTGAGATTGAATAGTGCTTTCCTTTCCTCCACCATGTCCATGCGGAACAATCAATATCGGATGTTTTTTTTGTTCAAAATCTGTTTTTTGCTGATCTGGACGCAGCAAATAAAATGGCATCTCAATTTCAGGCTCAGTTTTTATAACCCAATATTCCGCAATCAAATCGTTTACGCGATCAGTGCGCAGATATTTTGCATCTGGTTCACAATACACACATTTATTCATGCCAGTAATTTCCCATAAACGGTCACGTAAACTCTTTTTCCATGCCTCATGTTCCCCTTTTGTTTTCGCACTATATGCGTGTGTTAACGACCTGTTTTGATATTTTTTCTTATAAGTCTCTAATGTTGTGTAATACATATATACCTCTCCAGATCATCTAATGATCTATGTAGTTTTTAAAAATAATCTAGTGTTACTGCTCCAATTAAACCAGATGGCTCTATTGGCATTGTCATTGAGAAGAAATCTCTCTGTCTATTTGCCAATGTATTTACGACTTCTACAATTATACGATTTTCTCCTTCATGAAGCAACTTACCAATCTCAAAACTATATGGCAAAGCTACCCTTACACCTGCCTCCTTTTCATTAACAAGCACATGTGCAGTTTCATATACTTCACCAAGATTTAACTCGCAGCTTTTAATCTTTGGTAAAAATACAGTTGTTTCATACCGCATGACTCCACAAAAATAAGGATGTTTGCGGCAGAAATCTCCCGTTTTTTCTCTCTCCTGCAAAACATATTTTTCTGTTCCCGTATCTTTTATCCAAAGTTTCCATGCATCTGGTACAATCTCAATTTTTCCAGTCTGCGAATCAGTTGCTTTTTTCAGCTTCATTATCTCCTGTTTTTCTGCGAGAATTTTAGCATAAGGTGTACAATCACCCATATACAAAACCTTCATCTCACCCGGCACAAGCTGCAAACTTAAATCATTGTTTTCATCCCATTCACAAGGTTCAACAGTATTTTCCCATGCCTGATACCAACAGCTACATTCTTTATCTATTTTGTGTGAATCCATCATCCCATCTTCAAAACAAAGTGATGTATTAATTTCTTCTGTCTCTGACTGATTCATAAATAGCCAAAATTCCCCGTTTTGATGCTTATAATGATAATAGCGTAGCCACGGTTCATATTTTTTTGTTTTAATTTCATCAACTCCAAATGAATATAATATATCTGCTAAATCTTCCTGTTCACAAATTGTCAAATTGTCTTTTATCTGACTAGTCCACTCTCTTAAAATACCATTATTATCCATTGCAAGTGGTTTTTGTCCTACTACAACTATTTTGAGACCTTTTTCAGCTGCCTTGCAAAGCCAATCTGCCAGCATTTTTGTAATACATCTGCTTCCTGATAAAATAAGCACTGGAACCTGCTCATTTTCCCATTTAAGCTTTCCTTCCACTACTGTCATTGTCAACAGTACATCAGTTGGCAAAATCTCATAATCAATCTGATTTCTAAGCAATTGCTTTCCAATTGCCTCTACTGGAAGATATTCTCCTGCCCATTCCTGTTCAGCTGGATATACAACTGCCACAGCAGGAATATGTACTCCATTTGAAATCAAATGACTGACACGATTACAATATTCCATCAAATTTTTAAAATACGGAAATTGTGGATTCATTCCACGTGCATAAAAATGCGGCGGACAATCCGGATCTGGAAAATCTTTCATTGAAAATGCATGTGGAACAAAATAGTTGATACCATTAACAAGCATATGGTCCAGCAGCCATTTCATAAGTTTCAATCCCTCAGCCCATCCATATGCACCAAATACCTCACACAACGCTCTTCCCTTTTTTTTAGAATCCATATGTGCAAGAGATGCTGCCAGTTTTGCAAGTGCATAATGATATAACTCGCCATGATAGCCAAGATTTCCTCCAACACTATGGAATTTGCAATCATCCAATCCTGGACGAATCTGCTGAAGCACAACATCTATTCCAGCCATATCCTGCCCCCAAAGCGCATGAAAATAATGACCTGCTCCAATTCCCATATGTGCATGCATTCCGCCGTCTTCAATTACATGACCAATATATTCCACACCATGTTGACGACACCAATCTCCAATCTGTTCACAGAAGTTCTCTCCATATAAACGAGCTGCAATATCAGCAAACTGCATACGACACAATCCACTTTTATTTTCGTTTGAATTTCTATCAGGTGTTGTCCAAAGTGCCATTAAATTTTCTGCAAACTCAGATCCCCACAGTTCTTTTAGTCTTTCATGCAATGTCTGACTCCACGGCATCTTCATATTGAATTTTCCAATATTAGCATCATGACCATATTCTCCGCCAAAGCTTCCGATTTCAGCTCATCAGAGAAAAATCCTGCAAATGTTTTTCCAAAATCATCTTTATAGTGTGCATAATGAGGCTCATATATCTGATCAATAAAATAACGCACAGCATCATGATCAATCGTATTAATATAATTTTTTCTTCCAGTTCCTTTTCGAGTTGTTTTTATTACATTGACACACCAAAGTCCATTCGGCACATCTACAAACACTCTTCCATCCGACACCTGACTTGTCAAATCCTTTACTTCTGTCAGGCTATCCTGATTATTGCGATCACGTTTTCCCATCGTCACTGCAACTAATTCTTCCCCTTGTTCCAGTATAATAAGCACACTTCTTCCCTGCTTTGGTCCAACAATATCAACACCATACTGTGTCAAATATACTTTACCATATGGCGAATCTGGTGCAATTTTTCCGTTGCAAAAGCCAGAAGGAAAGTGTGCATCATCTAAAACCCAGACACGCATATTTAATTCCTTTGCCTTTGCCATAATTATATCCAAATCTCTCCACCAGCCTTCTCCTACAAAATCTGGGTGTGGACGTGATTCGACGCAAACAGCTTTTATACCACTATCATAAATTCGCTGCATTCCCTCTTCTAATAATTCCTTTGATTCTCCATGCTGCCAGAAAAAGGGTAAAATATAATTATCTTCCTTTCCCTGTAGCACATCCATTAAACGCGGTTCCATCTACTTGTGCAATCCTTTCTGCTTTATATTCATAGTATATATTTTTTATTCATCCAAATTTTTACAATACCAGTCACCTGTTATCCTTTAACTGCTCCAATTGTCAATCCTTTAGTAAAATATTTTTGCAAGAATGGATAAATCACCAATATTGGCAGCATTGTTAAAAATAATTGAGCAGCCTGTAACGTTTTTACATTAGTAAGTGCATTTTCTATTGCCTCGCTTGAGTTTGTAATATCTGTATTTGCAATCAATGCTTGCAGATAAGTTTGTAATGGATAATTTGCCGTATTATTATTATAAATTTTTCCATCAAACCATCCATTCCAATGACTTAAAAAACTGAACAATATAATTGTGGCAATAGATGGTTTACAAAGTGGCAGTATAATCTTTGTAAATCGTTGAAGTATGATGCACCATCCACCTCTGCTGCTTCTTCAATGGTATCAGGCAATTGCTTCATGAAATTCATAACCAGTATTACATTGTAAATTGGAACCGCCCCTGGTAACACCAATGCCCATATTGTATCAAATAAATTCAAATTTTTCACTTGTAAATAATTAGGAATTAATCCACCATCAAAAATCATAGCAAAAATTAATAGCCATACATAATACCGCCTTGCTGGAAATTCTCTTACTGATTTTGAAAGTGGATATGCCATCAATACCGTCAACACAGTATTAATTACAACACCAACAATAACTCGTTTTACTGATACTCCAAAAGCAGTCCAGAATGCTGCCCTCTTTGCCACCATATGATACGATGCAAGATTAAATCCAACTGGCAACAATTTTACCTGATTTGCTGCCACTGCAGATTGACTGCTCAACGATACTGAAACATATGAATAACTGGAAAGGCACAAATAATAGCTAAAAGCGTAAGAAACATTGCGTTAAATATAGAAAAAATTTGGCTTCCAGCGGTTCGACTTTTTTTTTAACTTTCCATCAGACACCGCATAAATTTTCATTCTCATTTCCTCCTTAAAATACTGTATAATCACTATATTTATTTGCAATTTTATAACTTGTCACAATTAAAATAAAGCTAACCACAGATTTCAATAATCCACCGCCGTACCAAGCTATAATTGGCCTCTACCAAAGAAACTT
>ENA-OQAZ01001116-OQAZ01001116.1-human-gut-metagenome-genome-assembly--contig:-NODE-1116-length-13573-cov-3.856537_pt1 | contig 13573 bp, 23 predicted proteins | sample MGYA00242737_ERZ504531 | MGnify/ENA primary metagenome ERZ504531 (study PRJEB26092, sample SAMD00036244) | human gut metagenome | host: Homo sapiens | study: EMG produced TPA metagenomics assembly of...
TAAGGCATTTGTTTTTTCTGTTCATTCCGGACAAAGACGAGAATCTGTGGGGCATAAAAACGATTGCATTCAGATTCTTTCACTTTGTTCAGAAACAACGTTTTATTTTGAAAGGGCAAGATTCTTTACAGAAACATCATGGTCTTATTTCAGAACACAACCGTTTTATTTCAGAAAGTCAGATCTTTGCAGAAACACAGGTCTTACTTCAGAACAACCGTTTTATTTCAGAAAGTCAGATCTTTGCAGAAACACAGGTCTACTTCAGAACAACCGTTTCATTTCAGAAAGTCAGATCTTTGCAGAAACACAGGTCTACTTCAGAACAACCGTTTTATTTCAGAAAGACAAATACTATCAGACTTCAGAAGCCCGGAAAGTTCAGGCGTTTTCTTCCGTCTTGTCATCTAGTCCGGAAGCCTCTCCCGTCAGGTCCACGGTGTTTTTCCCCGCTTTCAGGCTTTAACCACCAGCTTGGCAGCCTTTCGGGTAGGGACCAGGTTGAATACGCTGTCTTTCAGCAAGCTGAGGAAACGGTCCCGGCTTTCCAGCGCACGTTCAGGTCTTCCACATGGATGGCGGGATTGTATGTTTCCAGTGATTCGGCTCCCATGCTGTTGATATGAATGGAGAAAGTGCCAGATCGCCCATCTGGATGCGTTGTCCTGCCAGAAGCTGCTCCCGCATACAGTCCACCGCTTGGATCAGGACGGCCTGGATGTCGGCACGGTTGTATTTGGAGCCGTGAGTCGAGATATGCTCGGCAAACTTGTCCAGTGTCATGATTTCTGAGTACTGGGCGTTGGCATAAGCCTTCTTGGGAGCATCCTGGTCACTGGGATTGGCACGGAGTGAGATACTGTAGTTGATCATCGTTTTTGTTTTTAAAGGGTTATTATTATCGGAAAAGTGTCAGGTAGGAGCAAGGCGCACACTGCTGCGGCGTTCGGTGAAACTTGGGGCAAGATCCGCGGAATCTTGTACCAGGATTTTTGTAATCTTGTGCCGGGTTGCGGCTTCTTCCTTCTGACACTGCAAAGATAACTTCACGTCCGTGCGGCGTGACCCCTTCCGACCCCTTTTGACCCTTTGGGGAAACTGTCCGGGAACTCGGCCAGCACTTGCGTCATGTGGTGACTTCAGGGCGGATTTCACGCTTCCCTCTTTATTCTTTCCGCGTAATCCACGCTCAAAGAGAGAGGAAGAGTTCTCGGACAGTCTGTGGCAGATTCCAGGGGGAATCACGGTTCTCCCAGGTGGAGGTAGACGAGTTGCAACTGGCGGCAGGTGAAGGATTTCTGACAGGGATGGTATCCGGTGGCTTCCAGGGCGTGGAGCAACGGTGCGCACCGGGCGATCCAGCGCATCAGATGACGCACGGCTACTTTCGGCGTACTGTCCGGAAAATAGAGAAGGGCTGTTTCGGTCTTATTCATGAATGGTTTCTTGTTTAACGTGAGTTTGATAGATGATGATAATGAACCAACGGCCAATCACCTATGGTATAGAGTGCGGCCCGGTTGGCACATTGGCGCATTGGTAAATTGCACATAGCAGCAAATCAATAAATCGGTACATTGACACATGGGCAAATTATTCAAATCCCCTTTCGGCATAAAGCGTGCCCGATTGTTTTTATACTAACCGGCATGGAGTGTCGTATATAAAGTTTATCCGGAGTTTTCCGAACAATCCCAAAGAACTGCCACAAACGATTTTTGCTATCCGGGAACAACGGCCGCACTGAGCAGCGACGGGGACACGGGGACAGTGGGGACAGCCCCTTTTTTCCTCACACACACATGCGTGTACATATAGAGAGCCGGGTCAGTTCTTGTGATACGTCCCCTTGCCGTCCACACTCACCAGCGCCCCTTGTTTGGTGAGCCGTTTGAGCCAGGTCAGCGCGGTGGATTCAGGTATCCTCCTGTCGTGCGCTTTTTCCAGCAGCATCCGGCGGGTAAACTCGTCCTCCATCTCGGCAAAGAGCATATCCTTGTCCGCCGTGCTCCGGCGCTTGATAACGGAGGAGGACAGAAACGAAAGAACATGGGTGGCGTGCAGATAAAGCGGCTCCACCAAGGCAAGCACGGCATGGAAATCATCGTCTGTAATCACCAGGTTCCAGCGCGGGATGATACGGTCCTTCAGATTATCGGAAGAAATATGCGCGTCAGGTTTCACCAGAGAAGGGTCTTCCAGGCTTCGCAGGATGGCGACTATCGACATCATGCGGCACGCATTGACGGCAAGACGGATGACAGAACTGCTCATCTCGTCCCCGTTGATCTTGCCGGAACGATGGAACAGCTTGTCGAACAGGAAGTTGAACTGTTTATGCTGGGCATGAGTCAGCTTCAGGGTAAACAATCCCCGAAGCGTCAGCTCGTCCAGCGTGTTTTTCCATTCGTTGCCCATCAGGCGGAATTCCTCGTCCACATCCACCTCATCCTCGCCGAACTGGTCTGCCCACTGGGTGACGCGTGGCATATAATAAAAGTTCTGGCGGGAGAACAGACCGTTCTCCGCCGTGGGGATCAGGGGCTTTACCTGTGCGGGCGTACCCGAGAGCAGCACGGAGAGGTAGCTTCTGCTCACCTCCTGATATTCGCGGTCGGTGCGCCGGTTGTAGGACAGGCGGTCGTGGTCGAACGCCTTGCGCAGCGTGTCGCTCCAGTTTCCGTATTCGGTTCCTATGGCGGTGGATACGGTGTCCGCCTCACTTTCGCAGATGATGCCCGTTCCGTTGGAATCCATGATATTTTGCAGGATGCCTGTTCCGGTGTTGTTTCCCGATATGAGGAACATCCGGTTGAGAGGCAATGCGGGAGCTTCCTGATTTTTCCGTTCCTTGCCCAGAGAGTCGTAGGCAGCCTTTTCCCGGCGGTAAGTTTTCATCGCCTCTTTCACCTCGCTGCGTATCTTGTCGTGTATGGGTTCGATGAGGAGCCGTACCCACGTCAACGCGCTTTTTCCCGAGGCGGACGGGGCCACGACGAAAGTCTGCATACAGGGGGCCTGCCACTTCCGGCCGTACTGGCACCGCACTATGTGGGAGAGGGAGGCGCCCAGTACGGTAAACGCTCCCAGGAGCAATACGTCACGCTGTTCGGGCTTTTTACCGAAGGAGATGATTTTCTCCAGCAGCTCCGGCCACACGTAGTCCTGTGGAAAGGTAGGCAGGGGGGAATAAGGCTCGGAGCCTTCGGTGAGCTGTTCCTCTTCGTCGGTATCATCGGAAACGTCATTTTCCACCTTATTATATCGCGCGCACGTGTGTGGAAAATCCGGGGCTGTCCCTGCTGTCCCCATTGTCCCTGCCTTGTGAGAGCCGGCGCTGCCGGAAATCTTCACTCCGCATTGCCCGGCCAGATGGAACACGGTTCCCAGATGTATATCTTCTTTATCGGCATGAAGCGCGTTCGAGAACAGTGCTTGTGCATTTTTTTCGTCGTATTTGGAGGAAAGGGAGCAGAGGGAGAGGAAATCATTGCGTCCCGCTTCTCCGCAATCGTTTGCGATGGCGAAAGCCAGTTGTACATATTCAATATAGGTAGGGGCAATGTCTGCGCCTGCCATGCGGACAGCTTCGGTCAGCTGCCGCAAGTTTTCTAAAGGATTGTTCATGTTCATGATATTTGTTGTTTTTTGAGTGCCTGTTTAAATTTTGTCCGGCATTCTTTTGAGTATGCTTTTCTATTTTTCTTAAATTTCCCGGCGTATCAATGCTTCCTCGTCATACGAGAGGAAACAGGCCCGTACCAAGTCCTTGCCGGAACGGTCCACGCCTTTGCCGGAGCGGTTCGTTTTCTTATCTTCCCCGTCCGGGTGGCTGTCATAGATTGCTTGTACGTAGTTCATCGCCCAGTGGATGTTTTCGGAGGTATTCTGTCTGGTGTCGGGTATGCGTGCCAGGTCGTAGGGATGAACGCTTTTACTCCGCGTCCGCCGGGGCTGGTGAATGCCAGTACAGGGCGCAGGAGGCGGTCGTCGAACAGTTGTCTTTTCAGCTTTTCCGCTTCCCCACGGGAATCAAGATGGTCTATGTCCACCACAATCAAGCCCGACGGTCCGGTCAGGCTGTCGCTTTTGCGGTAGGAAAAGACACCGCAGGGGGTAACGTAGGGCAGTGTCTGCTGCTTGAGCATACGATAGGCTTTTTCATCCCCGTTTTCCGCTGCCCGGCGCACGGTCTCGGTCAGTGTTTTCAGGCGTTCGCTGGATGTGATCAGTTTGTACACTTCCTGTAAGGTTATTTCCTTGTAGGGCGTTAAGGTGGGCGGCTGGACGGTTCGTCCGGTGGCACTGTCCTTTACCGGTGATATCGGTGGCAGAAACAGTGACATTTTAAATTGGTTCATTCGTTTTTATTTATTAAGTTTGCAAGCCCTGATATTTATGAATCAGGTTATTGGTTTTCAATGTTACAAAGTTCGATATAATAACCGAGATACGTGTGTTTTTGTCCTGAATGAGGACATGTAAATGAGTATTCATATAAAAAATACGATTTAATCCGATGGAACATTTGAATCCTGTTGATCAGGCCCGGCAATTGGCTGCCGAGGTAGTGAAACGTCTGGGCCAGTTGAATCTGCACAGACGGGAGTTGGAGCGTAAGCTCCATGTGGCTAATGGCTTTTTTACCAGCTTGGAAGAAAAAAAAATAACATGACGCTTCTTCTTTTTTTCGAGGTGAAGGCGGTTATAGAAGAACACTATGAGAGGCGTATCGAGTTTTACAGGTATGTCAACCCGCCGCTGTCACGGGAGGCGGAACGTGAACTGGGGGAGTGGAAGGGAAAAGTGAGGGAGATAATGGGGATGCTTTGAGTAAATTCTTTAATGAGAAACTTTTGTCTGAAGAAAAATAAATTGTATATTTGCGAAAACCTACTTGGAGGAAAAATATGAAAACGACATCTGAATACATTGCATTATTGCGTAAGTATATGGCTGAGAATGCTCATAAATATGGCATTGTGCGTATGGGTATTTTCGGGTCTGTGGCACGTGGCGAGCAGACTGAAAATAGTGATGTGGATGTGTGTGTGGAAGGTCAGCTGCATGGCTTTTTCGCTTTAGCGGGTATAAAGCAAGAGTTGGAAGAATTATTGCTGCAAAGTGGATATTGTACGCCTGCGAGATAGAATGGATTCATTTTTACGTGAAAGAATTCAGAGGGAGGGCATTTATGTATGACACGTTGATCGCTTTCCATATATTGGATTTGATACAGAAATCTCTGGAAAGAATAAGTTTTCGTTTTTTCGGATATCTCCTGTCCGGATGATTTTCTATTGAGTGAAAGCGGTATGATGAAACTGGATAGTATCTGCATGAAACTGACTGCGATTGGAGAAAGCATTAAAAATCTGGATAAGGTGACAAACAAAGAATTATTGGCTCAATATCCGGAGATTCCATGGAGGTATGTGATGGGGGTACGTGATATAATAGTACATCATTATTTCGATGTAGATGCTGATGAGATTTATCGTATTTGCCTGGAAGACATACCACAATTGCAGCAAGCGATAAAACGAATGCTGGATGATCTGAAGACGGATAACCTAATAATGGGATAGCTTTTCTTTACCAATATCGTAAAATTCTTTTCTGAAGAAAAGAAGTCATATTTTGCGGTAAACGCAACAGGAAGTGGCGGAATTTGTTTATCTTCGTAGCGGTAATGTTAAAATGGAAAAAATGATGGAACAGCAGCAATTGAAGAAATGCCCGATAGGCATACAGACTTTTGAGGAAATAATCAACAAGGGTTACCTCTATATAGATAAGACGGAATATGTTTACCGGATGGTGCACGGTGCCTCCAAATATTGTTTCCTGAGCCGTCCCCGCCGGTTCGGCAAGTCATTGCTGACTTCTACGTTGCACAGTTACTTTGCCGGGAAGAAGGACCTTTTCAGGGGATTGGCCATTGAGAAGCTGGAAACCGAATGGACGGAATATCCGGTGCTGCACTTCGACATGAGTCTGGCGAAGCATGTGGACAAGGATACGTTGGAAAGCATGCTGAGCTTCCAGCTTAGCGGATATGAACAAATTTATGGCAAGCCTGAGGAGGCTGTGAAGCTGAACGACCGGATGACTTCACTCATCATGCGTGCCAACGAACAGACCGGCCGACAGGTGGTAGTCCTTATTGACGAGTATGACGCGCCTTTGCTGGATGTGATGCATGAGGAAACGGATCTTCCCGTTCTCCGTAACGTGATGCGCAATTTTTACAGTCCGTTGAAGGCGTGCGACCCTTATCTTCGCTTTGTGTTCCTGACCGGCATTACCAAATTCTCCCAACTCAGCATCTTCAGCGAGCTGAACAATATCTTGAATATCAGTATGCTGAAGCCCTATGCCGCCATTTGTGGCATCACTCAGGAAGAAATGCAGGAACAGATGACAGCTTATATAGAACGGCTTGCCGTTTCGCAGGAAATGAGCAAAGAGGAAACGTTGCAGAAGTTGAAGGAGAAATATGACGGTTATCATTTTACCTGGCCTTCGCCCGATATCTATAATCCGTTCAGCCTGCTGAATGCCTTTGCCAATGACGAGTTGAACAATTACTGGTTTGGCAGCGGCACGCCCACTTATCTGATAGAGATGCTACGCAAGTTCCACGTCCTTCCCTCCCAGTTAGGGGGAAGTATGCAGGCTATGGCTGCTGATTTCGATGCGCCTACGGAGAAAATGGAGGGCATTGTTCCTCTGCTCTATCAGAGCGGTTACTTTACGATAAAGGATTACAACAAGCTGGCCGAACTGTATACGCTGGACATTCCGAACGGTGAGATACGGATCGGCTGATGCGCAGCTTGCTGCCTGGCTATCTGGCCATAACACGCTGAAAGGCAATACGACCATCGCCCGTATGTATCTTGCGATAGCCGGGGGAGATATGGACGGGGCCTTGCGTCTTCTTCAGGAATTCCTTTCTACTGTTCCGTATTGTGATAACACGAATTATGAGGGACATTACCAGCAATTGTTCTACATCATCTTCTCCCTGTTCGGGATGTATGTCGATGTGGAGGTGCGTACCCCAAGGGGCGTGTGGATGTGGTGATGCGTGTTGCCGGTAAGCTGTATGTCATTGAATTGAGGCTGGGTAGGTCTGCGGAAGCGGCCATGGCCCAGATCAATCTGAAGCAGTATCCCGAACGCTTTTCCCTCAGCGGATTGCAAGTGGTGAAGGTGGGGATCAATTTTGATGTGGAGAAACACACCCTGGGGGATTGGGTCATAGAAGAATAGGCCGTATATGATGTAAGAACTCTTTCATTGTAGGGACGGTAAAAGCGAAAAATAATGGAACAGGAACTTTTCGATAGGATATCAATTAAGATGCTGAATATTTGTTTGTTTGAAGAAAAATTTCGTTCTTTGTATTAAGCTTGATTGCAGTTAACAACAAATTCAATCTAAAGATAAGGAGTATGAAGCGTCCTGAAATCGTGAAATCTATACAAAATGCCTTACATAAGGTTGCTCCTGGTATAAAGGTGATACTTTATGGAAGTGAGGCGCGGGGTGATGCGCGTAGTGATAGTGATATAGACCTGTTGCTGTTGATAGATAAGGATGTGGTTACTTTGGAGGACAAGATGCTTTTAACTGCTCCTTTATATGACATTGAGTTAGAAACCGGTGTTCAAATCAATCCGTTTATAGAGTCGATGAAAGAATGGGGAAAACGTTTCACTCCGTTTTATGAGAATATAATGAAGGAGGGGATATTGTTATGACTCCGGAACAGCGGTTTGATATTGTTTTATATAGCTGAATTCAGCCAAATCATTGTTAGATGAAATAAAAGATCATATAGAGCGTGGTTATTACAATACGGCAATGAATAGGATGTATTATGCCTGTTTTTATGCTGTGAGTGGATTGTTGTTGCAGTCGGAGATAGACGGAGTCAAGAGTCATGAAGGTGTACGTCAAAAATTCAGCCAGCATTTTATTCTTACAGGTAAATTCCCTAAAGAATGGGGACGTTTTTATTCTATTTTGTTCAATAATCGTTCAGCTGCCGATTATGAAGACTTTAAGAACTTTGATTTAGCAGCAACTCAGGAAATGTATCCTAAAGTCTGTGCTTTTATAGGACTTATTGATAATTGGGTTTTCGATAAAAATTAATCCGTAAAGAATAAGATATTTACTATAGCTGCATGCAATGATGCATGTGGCCTTCCCTTTTTTTTGTTGCCGGTAGCGACCGGCATCCGCATAATGTATTGCATGAACGACACTCTTCGCGATTACCAGCAGGAGATGAAGCTCCGCCTTTTCAAGGAGTGGGAACTTCACCGAAGTGTGATGGTACAGATGCCCACCGGTACGGGCAAGACGCATCTGCTGGCCGCCATAGTAAGGGAATTCCTGCGTGGTTCCGGCAGCCGGGTATGGATCGTGGCGCACCGCCGGGAGCTGGTGGATCAGATAGAGGAAACCGTGTCCCGGCACGGGATGAGCAAAGAGGACGGAAGGGTGAGGGTGATGTCCATCCAGTGGCTGTCACGAAACCGGAAAAGCATGGACGAAGAGCCGGATCTGATCGTTATCGACGAGGCGCATCACGCCCTGGCGGAAACCTACCGGATACTTTGGGAGAACTATCCGGAGGCAAGGAAACTGGGTATGACTGCCACTCCCTGCCGGCTGAACGGCAAGGGATTCACGGACTTGTTCGACAGCTTGATTGCTTCGTGGACTGTCGCGGAATTCATCGGAAAGGTTGGTTGTCATCCTTTGACTATGTGTCCATCCGTGCGAACAGCAGGGAACAGCGGTTGATAGACTCGCTGAAGAAACGGGGTGCGGACGGGGACTACCAGGTAAAGGAGATGAACGAGGTGCTGAACCGGGAAACAAGTATCGGCCGGCTGTATGAGAGCGTGGAACGATATGCCCGCGGAAAGAAAGGAATCGTATATGCTGTCAGCATCGCCCATGCCCGCCGGATAGCGGCTTGTTATAGCGCACACGGACTGGAGGCTGTGGCTATCGACAGCAGGACTCCGGCTTCGGAACGCCGGGAACTGGTGGAGGATTTCAGACGGGGGAAGGTGAAAGTGCTGGTCAATGTGGATATCTTCTCCGAAGGTTTCGACTGTCCCGATGTGGAGTTCGTGCAGCTGGCACGTCCCACGCTTTCCCTGGCGAAATACCTGCAACAGGTGGGACGTGGGCTGAGGAGGTCGGCAGACAAGGCGTCCTGTATGCTGATAGACAATGTGGGTGTAATTTGCAAATTTTCTTGTGCCTTTTTTTAGAAAAGTTAAATATGCCACAGAATACACCAGTAACTAAGGCTTCATAAGTTCGTTTCTCGTTCCTGTTGTAGTCTTGAAAATCGTCTGCCTGTTTTCTAACCGGTAGCTACTGCCGGTGAACTTGATGACTTCACATCGATAAAGCAGCCTGTCAAGCAGAGCGCTGGCAAGGATTTCATCATTCAATGTTTCTACCCATTCCGTAGGTGCCTTGTTGGTTGTAATGATGATGGATGTCTTCTCATGTAGGGTGTTTATCAGGTTGAAGAAGGCAGTTGCTTCCTCTCTTTTCACAGGAAACAGCATGATATCATCTATTGCCAGCAGCTGTGCGCGCAGAATCTTGTTATAAGTCATCATGGCCGGAGTTGAGATGTCTTTAAGTCTGAGACAATTTACGATATCCTCCATTGTCATCAGGTATGCCTTGTAACCGGCCTTGACCGCATCAAAGACAAGACCGGCTGCCAGAAATGTCTTTCCGGTCCCTGATGGTCCCATCAGGATCAGGTTATAAGCTTCACGGAGCCATACCAGTTCACGAAGCTCCTTCATCTGCCGGCGGTCTATGCCCTCATAAAAATTGTAGTCGTATTCGTCAAGATCATGTTTTCGGGGCAGACGTGCCGCAACAAGGCGTCTCTCGTAGTCTTTCCTCTCTTTCATCTCAACTTCGGTGCCTAATACCAGGGACAGGAATTCCGGGTAGGTCGGTTTTTCTTCCTGTGCATGATGCAGAATGCTGTCCATGCGGTTTGCAATGTTGTAAAGCCGCAGACGTCTGGCGTGTTCTTTCAATTTTTCACTTTGTATCATTCAAAAAACTTGTTATATTGGTTTATATCTGTTTTTTCAGGATGACAGTCCGCTGTTTCCGGAATGGATGTCGGAGCTTGGAAAGTCATCTCGTTCATATTGTCCTTACTCCTGTGGATTGAGCCGGATATTTCCTGCACGGAAAGGCTGTTGTATATGTTTTTTTCCAGACAGGTCCGCAGGGCTGCTATCACTGTTTCTTTGCCGTATTCGGATATCACATGAAGCAGCAGTTTCATATTGTCCCTGTAATAACGCGGCTTTTCCCTTTCCAGATTCCGGAGCCACAGAATAACGGTGGGGTCATCTTCCGTCCGCTTTCGGATCCGGACCTGCAAGTCATTCACACTCCGTGTCTTGTCCTTATGATGTCTTTTGTCACATACATTTTTTCCTTTTCCGGGACACAACTCATGCCTGCATATGAGTTTACCGCTCTCCTTGTCGTACAGCTCGATATGTCCGTTATTCTCAAGAAGCCACACAACGGTGTTCAGGTTCCTGTAGGTGCCAGAGGGCACACTGTAGTAGTTGGTCCGGTACCGTACCGTATTGTCCTTGCGGACATGATACTCTTTCGGCTCATCCTTGGGAGGCACCGGTTCTCCATAGTATGGCAACAGATACTTCCGTTCAATCTCAAACTCCTCAGCCGGGACCAGGCGTGTGGTTCCATGTATCTTGCCGTTTCCTGTTTTTTCCAGCCATTGCACAACTTCGGTGTTCAGGATTTCCGGACTGTGAAATGTCCGTCCGGCAAGAAAGTTACGCTTGACATATTTGACCACATTTTCCACTTTGCCCTTGCTTTCCGGATCAGCGGGACGGCAGAACACGGGCTGGAAATGCTGCTCGTTGACAAAGGCACGGAACGTTCTGGTCAATATGAGGTCACCCAGGTTTTCCCTGACCAGCAGGACTTTGTCCTGGTCATAGATGATCTTTCTCGCTTTCCTTTGAAATACGCGAAAGCCAGTTCATGGGCATATACGGCCAGGGCCGAGGTGAAAGGCGTACTGGAAAAATACACGAACTTCTGCCGGGAGCGGCTCATTACCATGACAAAAAAATAGACCTTGACAAAACCGCCCCTGTCCGTGGACATACGGCTTTCCCCGAAATCCATCTGGCATATTCCCCGTAAGGGGTATCCGGCATCTTCTCATAGACACGTTTGGAAAGCCCCTCCTTGTCCAGATTATACTTACGACGTACGGCTTCCACAAAATTGTATACGGTTTTCCCGCAGACAACAGGAAGATCAGGATACTGTTCCTTCATCCAGTCATGAATCTGGAGGCGGACAGGAACCTGTACCGGGAAAGAATGTCACAGACATAACTTTCGTATTTGTCAAGTATGCGGGGATATTGCCTGCGATGCTGCAATTTTGCAGTCAATGTGTCCTCGTCCATTTTCAAGTACCGGCGCACCGTACTTCTATGCAGACCAAGCTGGAACGCGATCTGGGTCTTGTTAAATCCTTTTGAATATAATTCTCTTATTTTGTACCACATGATGACTCTGTTGTTTGATTGGTGTCTGCATGCGTCCTTAGTTCTGTCCATATCATTTATATTATTGAAACGCAAATATAGACATTTTCAGGAGGCATGATGGCATATTTTCTTCTTCTAAAAAGACAGGGGGCAAAGATACGGATTACAATTCCATACCGGTCCGTGTCAATATTTTAATGTTGTGATATTTAAATTAAAATATCAAACAATTTTAAAATTTAAATATTCTGATATAATATGTTTTCAAATCGAACCGTCGGCATTCCTTTGAAAAAAGAATCCCCATTAATGGCAAAAGTTTTCTCTGTTTATTACAAGTTCTTTTCCATTAAAGTGTTTTCGTCCGATTCGAACGTCACGTACTCTTTTATAGAGTATGAAAGAATCTAAAGTTATAAAAAAATAGCCATGTATTATTATTTAGCATATAATATTGCCATAATTAATATCCAACTGCAAAGAAATGCTAATTCAATTAATTAGGTTGTTACGATATTTGGTAACAATAAATTAAATGCTTATATTTGCAATACAATAATAGGGCTGGTGGCAACAGTAACAATTCAGCAACAAGATTATGAGAACTTTCGATTCATTAGATGCAGATTTTCGCAGAGCATTCAAACAGGCAGCAAAACAAGGTATTGTAAAATTCACAATTGAAGGTATTAAAGATGATCCCGAATCGATTTATCCGATGTTTGAAGTATCGAACAATCACGTTACCTACTATTCCGTGCAGAGACAAGAGAGTGTTTGTATAACTGACATGAAAATAAAAGCTGTAATCTACTGATTAAATGCTGAGCTATCGGCATGACGGGTGAATAATATGATATATGAAAATGATATTATAGGCATTAAGGTAGTTGGATACAGATATGGTAAGGCTCCGAAATGCGGACGTAGCTATAATTATAGAGAGAACCATTATGAAGATGGAGTATCAATGGCTCAAGTGTGCTATTACAAGCCAGTAGGAAGTTTTGCGGCCAACGGTGAAAAGAAATATTATTACGAGGGTGTTGTATCCGGCATTGGCAGCGACAATGAAATATGCCTATCATCTGTGAAGCAGATATCATATAACGAATATCAGAAAATGAAAAAATCATTGATTACAGAATCAAACTTGATTACTAATTTTTATGCCGACCAAAAAAAAGGCTACTTGACAAAGGATTTAATATCGGAATGTCCTATGAAGGTATAGAAGAAATGAGAAATAAATATCTTAAATAACACATATATTATGGCAGATCAGAAATATCCGGGTTGTTGGTACTGTGATAACATCATAGACCATCCCGAACAGGTAGGACTTTTATACCTTGGATTTCCGAGGTGTTTTGTGTTGATTCCTAGCATTGGAGATTTTTATTTCTCCACTTACGAGGAATTTTTTGAACGGACTGTGCAAAGTAAACTGGCTTGACCCATCCAATAAAGGAACAAGAGAAGAACAAGAGGAAGTATTAAGAATACTTTGGAATTTTTCAGCAGAACAAGAAGAAAAAGAAGAGGAATTATATGGAAATTATGATGAATGACCGGGAACGTATCGGCAAGAAATTGGCTGAAATAAGGAGCGAAAAAGGTTATACAGTTCGGCAGTTGGCTGAATTGGCAGACCTTCGTCCGGCTACAATCTCAAATGTGGAAAACGGTAAATTTTCCGTGGGGATAGACATACTTACTAAAATATGCAATACTTTGGGAGCAAGAATAGAAATTGTAAAGGAATAGCACAGTTTCAATGTCGCTAAATTTTAATGGAATGAAGTAGTAAGAAGCTCTTTTCAAAATTGGTATTTACAACTAATTATTCCTCAATATTTTATAAGCAATAAGTCAGGAATATGGTCGTTGTCTTTAATTGTACATTCTAAAGGATGAAGATTTAACATTTTTATTATTTCTTAGCTTATTTGACTT
>ENA-OQAZ01001118-OQAZ01001118.1-human-gut-metagenome-genome-assembly--contig:-NODE-1118-length-13565-cov-2.906608_pt1 | contig 13565 bp, 15 predicted proteins | sample MGYA00242737_ERZ504531 | MGnify/ENA primary metagenome ERZ504531 (study PRJEB26092, sample SAMD00036244) | human gut metagenome | host: Homo sapiens | study: EMG produced TPA metagenomics assembly of...
GTTGTTGATCATTCCATCCGGTCACTCCTGAACCCGGAACTTACAGCAAGCTGGGAGAAGGGACTGAACTATGTGGCAGAAGGTTCCATCACATCAGATGAATATATGAGAAAACTCGATCATTTCATCACCAGCAGAACCGTTGGGGTGAAAGGCTGAACAATCAATATCAGCTCAGAGCCTGCTATGAAAAAGCCGCTGGATTTTATCCGTCTGTAAATAATAATAAAACGACAGGCAGAACAAAAACAGGAAACAAAAGTAAATGACACAATTAAAGGGAATAAATGTAAGTCGGTTCTAACCGGCAGAAAGGAATTACCATGTTAGAAGCATTAACAGTAAAAGAAAATTATTCATTAGACCAGACAATTGCAAAAGATATTTTCAACGGAGTTACTTATCCGTGGGAAGTTCTTCCGAAGATCAGCAGTTTCATCCTTGAGCTTGGAGCTACATTGAGCGAGGATGAATATGAGAAACGCGGAGAAAATGTATGGGTAGCGAAGTCTGCAAAGGTTGCTCCGACTGCATTTATCAATGGACCTGCGATCATCGGAAAGGATGCTGAAGTTCGTCATTGTGCATTTATCCGTGGAAATGCGATCGTAGGAGAAGGGGCTGTTGTAGGAAATTCTACAGAACTTAAAAATGTAATCCTCTTTAATAAAGTACAGGTTCCGCACTACAATTATGTAGGTGATTCTGTTCTTGGATACAAGTCCCATATGGAGCCGGATCTATTACATCTAACGTAAAATCAGATAAGAAACTCGTTGTAGTAAAAGCCGGAGATGAGAAGATTGAAACAGGTATGAAGAAGTTCGGCGCAATGCTCGGAGATGAAGTAGAAGTAGGATGCGGAAGCGTTCTGAATCCGGGAACAGTTGTTGGAAATCACAGCAACATCTATCCACTTTCTTCTGTACGTGGATTCGTCCCGGCAAACAGTATTTACAAAAAACAGGGCGAAGTTGTGACAAAAGAAGAAAGATAGTTGAAAATAAAGAATGATAAGAATGGCTCCTGTGTGATAACATGGGAGCTATCTTAGACAGGAGGAATGAAGCAGATGAATAAAGTAGGTTTTATCGGTGTAGGGATCATGGGAAAATCCATGGTCAGAAATCTTATGAAAGCCGGATTTGAATTACATATCTATGCACGAACAAAGAGTAAAGTAGAAGATGTGATCGGCGAAGGAGCACGGTTCCATGAATCGATCAAGGATTGCGTACAGGATTGTGATGCAGTTATCACAATTGTCGGTTTCCCACAGGATGTAGAAGAAGTATACTTTGACGGGGGAAATATTTTAGACAGTGCAAAGAAAGGCGCTTATTTGATCGATATGACAACAACAAGTCCGCAGATTGCTGAGAAGATTTACGAGGAAGGTACAAAACGAGGTTTCCATGTGATGGATGCACCTGTCACAGGCGGAGATACAGGAGCGAAAGCCGGAACATTGTCCATCCTTGTTGGCGGAGAGAAAGAAGATTACGAAGCTTGTATGCCACTCTTTGAGGCAATGGGAACAAACATCAATTACCAGGGTAAGGCTGGATGCGGACAGCACTGCAAGCTGGCGAACCAGATCATGATCGCCGGAACACTGTCCGGTGTGTGTGAGGCACTTACTTACGCAAAAGAACAGGGACTGGATCCGGAAGTATTCATGAAGTCCGTTGCGACAGGGGCAGCAGGAAGCAAGCAGCTTGACACATTCGGACCAAAGATCTTAAAAGATGATTATGCACCGGGATTCTTTATGAAACACTTCATCAAAGATATGAAGCTTGCACTGATCGAAGCAAACAGAAAAGGACTTTCCCTCGATGTACTCAGTATGGTTCTTGCCAATTACGAAGAACTTGAGCAGGAAGGATACGGAGATCTCGGAACACAGGCGTTGATGAAATTCTACGATGAAGAACATCGAAATACGGAAGAGTAAAAATCTGCGAACGATAACCGTAAAAATTCTGTTAAGAATCAATAAGCAGGTTGAAGTAACAGGAAAAAGAAAATATAATAGACATCAGAAGAAAAACTGTTGAAAATGATAAAAAGAATCAACAACAGGAAGACTTGAAGGAGGACACGAAAATGCTTACAGATAATTTTGTAACAATGGAAATTGGAAAAGCAAAACACATTGCACTTGTAGCCCATGATGGAAAAAAGAAAGAACTGATTGAATGGTGCGATAGAAATAAAGAAGTATTACAGGGACATTTCCTCTGCGGAACAGGAACAACAGCCCGTCTGATCGCAGAGAAAACAGGACTTCCGGTAAAAGGATATTGCAGTGGTCCACTTGGTGGAGACCAGCAGATCGGTGCGAAGATCGTAGAAGGACAGATCGATTTCATGATCTTCCTGTGGGATCCGTTAGAGGCACAGCCACACGACCCGGATGTTAAGGCACTTCTTAGAATTGCTGTAGTATATGACATTCCGGTTGCGAACAACCTTGCAACAGCAGACTTCATGCTGAACTCCAAGTTCATGAACGAGCCTTATTCCAGACAGATTGAGAATTTCAATAAGACGATTCAGGACCGTGTTGCGAAGATGAAATAATAGAACCCCTTCTTTAGAATATGAAATAGTTATTGAAAAAGTAATATTCAACATATTTCTAAAGAAGGGATTTTTAATATGAATAGATTGAATTATACCATAATTATGGTATAATTATAATAGAAAGGAGGTACTGATTATGCCACAAATTATACCAATAAAAGATTTAAAAAACACCTCAGAGATTTCTGATATGTGTCATAGGACAGAAGAACCAATTTATATTACAAAAAATGGATATGGAGATATGGTGATCATGAGCATGGAAAGTTATGAATCTACAATAAGAAGATATGCTATGTATCGAGATTTGGAGATGTCTGAAAGACAAATTGAAACAGGACAAGTAAAAGACGCAAGGATGGCACTCAGAGAAACGAGGGCAAAATATGGCTTATAAATTGAATGTAACAGAACATGCGGATGAATTGTTAGATCATTTAGTGGATTATTTGGTTAATAATTTAAAAAATGAACAGGCGGCAAAGCATCTCTTAGATAGCGTGGACAGTATTTATGATAGACTTGAGGAAAATCCATTTCAATTTCCTGAAAGTAGAGATTTTTACCTTTCAGCAAAAGGGTATCATGAAGCTATTATTTCAGAAATGGCATATATTATTGTTTTTGATATAAGAGAGGATATTGTGAATGTACTGGGGATTTTTCATCAATTAGAAAGCTATCAGACTAAACTATAAAGGGCTGTGAAAGAGGAATAGTCCAAAAACAAGGGCGCGTGATTTTCTTCACACGCCCTTGTAATTACAGAAGTCCTTTTTCACGCTTCTCAAGAAGAGCATGAATCTTATCAGTCGGGCTGATAACAGAGCTGATCGGCACATCATGGTTCAGGGAATCAATGATCAGTGCGATGAACTTACTCATATCAGCTTTTACAAAGTAAGGTTTCTCATAAAGTTCCGGTGGGAGATATGTAAGGTTTGTTGTAATAACTTTACTGATATATCCCTTATTATAATACTCATCGAATTTATCAAATCCGTCTGTGAACAGTCCGAATGTTGTACATACAAAGACACGTCCGGCGTTACGCTCTTTCAGCTGTTTCGCAACATCAAGCATACTTTCTCCGGAAGAGATCATATCGTCAACGATAAGAACATCCTTTCCTGTCACATCATCACCGAGGAACTCATGGGCAACGATCGGGTTCTTTCCGTTTATAACTGTAGAGTAGTCACGACGTTTGTAGAACATACCCATATCAACACCAAGTACGTTAGAGAAGTATACTGCACGGTGCATAGCTCCTTCATCCGGGCTGATGATCATCAGTGTTCTTTGTCAGCTTTCAGATCCGGTACTTCACGGAACAGTGCTTTTAAGAACTGATACTGTGGGTTAAAGCTGTCAAATCCACTAAGTGGAATTGCATTCTGTACACGTGGATCATGAGCATCAAATGTAATGATGTTGGAAACGCCCATTGCGTCCAGTTCTTCCAGTGCAAGAGCACAGTCCAGAGACTCTCTTCTTGTACGCTTGTGCTGTCTGCTTTCGTAAAGGAAAGGCATGATAACATTGATACGGCGAGCCTTACCTGTTGCAGCAGCGATAATTCTCTTCAGATCCTGATAATGGTCATCTGGAGACATATGATTAAGATGTCCGTTTACTGTGTAAGTCAGGCTGTAGTTGCATACATCAGTCATGATAAAAAGATCAGTACCACGGATTGTCTCTTTCAGGATACCCTTAGCTTCACCGGAACCGAATCTCGGACAACTACAGTCTACCTGGTAATTGTTGGCCTTATAGTTTCTGTAAAGTGGGGATTCTGTTACTTCGTTGATCGTGTTCTCACGGAAGGAAACAATATAATCATTTACCTTCTGTCCCAGAGGTTTGCAGCTCTCCATAGCAATCAGTTTCAGAGGTGCAATCGGGAGTGTGTTTTCTAACATTTCGATGTTCGTCATTTTCTTCTCCTCAGTGTGAATTAGTTTTTAACCGTCTTAAGAAATCAGACAGTAACGTGAATTGATTAATTAGAATTAACAGATTAATCATTATACATTTAACGTTATACCATTTTTCAGGAGAAAATTCAAGGAGGGCAGGGCGGAGAGTGGACGATAAAATGTATTTTTTGCAGAACAAGACAGAAAATAACAAACTTGCCTTTTATAAGGTGCAATGGTAGAATCTTAAGTAGGAAAATGTGCAGGACAAAAATTAATTTGTGATGAATGGGCACTTGAACATGGATTTGATCTTAGAACGGTTTGTTGTTCATTTTCATGATATTTACGGAGATCGGGATGAGAAATTCATTGAAAAAGAAGGCCGAAAATACTTTCTGTTGTATCTCAGACCAATTATTAATGGAGTCGGTAATTATGGTTGATTACTTGAGCAGCTAGCATCTGGATAAGGGCTATATGGTGACATTCAGTTTTAATCAGAAGAAAGAGGTCGGAGTGCGGCAGGTAGAAGTGGATTCTAAGACGATCATAGAAGCTGTAGTATAAGAAAAGAAAAATAAAAGGAATAAAAAGAGCTTTAATATCTGAACGATACGAGGGTACTGTGGAAGATATTAAGGCTCTTTTTATGTATAAGGGAAGTAGTAACTGAACCAATGATATTTAGATAACGAATATCATTGACCTTTGAACAGTAACATCTTAATATGTGATGGAAAAAAGATTTGATATTTTTAATGATTAAATTGCGAAGATATATTATAATATGAGTGATAGATAATTCTGAGTTATCCGTTATGTTGAGCTATTAGAATTTGAGCAATTTGGATATACAATACAAATGCGAGGAGGCACCCTATGAAACCAGAATATTTTGAAGATTTAATCAGCTTATGTGCAGATATTTCTAATCAAGAAAACAAATTATTACCACTATGTGCTGCTGAAAATGTCGCTTCACCTTTCAGTAAAATTCCTCTTGATACATTTCTGCAAGAAAAATACATAATGGGTGGTGTAATGGAATATCAAAATCATAGTAATTTTGTTGGAAGCAAAAAGCTATTCAAAATATATGAATTGTTATCTCGACAATGCAATAAGTTATATGGATGCAAATATGCGGATGCACGAACTCTATCCGGAGTAAATGCAGTCATGACTTTGCTGATGAGTTTATTCTCTGCTGGGGATACGATACTAATTTCTTCTGAAGAGTGTGGCGGACATGGATCTATGCCTAAAATCTGTCAAAGATTAGGAATTAAAACTATTGAAATGCCGTACAATTATGATTTATATGATTTTGATTATTGTCAAATAAATGAAATATTGAACTCACAAAAAATTGAAGGTATACTGATCTGTCTTTCAGATATCATCATTATGCCACAGCTGAATAGAATAAACTTGCCTGAGGATTGTGTGCTAATTTTCGATGCAACGCAGATATTAGGATTAATAGCAACAAAAAGTATAGAAAATCCGCTGAAATGGTTTAATAATGATCAAAAGTTTATATTAATGGGTGCTACGCATAAAACTTTACCGGGACCCACCTGCGGCCTAATAATGACAAATAACTTAAAGCTTGCCCAACAATTTGACACGTTGATAAATCCAGACTACCTACGAAATAGTCAATTGCACCATATCTTTAGTTTAATATTAACTTTGATGGAATTGGAAATTTATGGAGAAAAGTATTGTAATGCAGTTATTAATAATGCAAATATACTAGGCAATATTCTTACTACATATGATTTCAAAGTTATAAAAGTATTGCATCAATATACCTATACTCATCAGATTTTTTTATCTATGCCACAGAATTCTGCTGAAAAGTTCTATAATAGGTGCTTAGATTATGGTGTAAGTATCAACTATAGAAACAAATATATATACAAAACATGTGGATTACGGATAGGGACGCAAGAGATTTCAAGATACGGATGGGATAATGCTGAGATGCTAATTATTGCCGAAATATTAAGAGATATCCGTGATAACAATTCGTTTTCCCAAGATATCTCTGATAGGATTAATATTCTTTCAACAAAGAAACAACTGTGCTATACCATCGAAAAAGAGTACTTTGATATTATATATAATGCGTTACATTACAGTTAATTTTATATTGCATTTCTCAGATTCGCTTTTTGATGACATAGAAAATAAATCTGAGAAATGCATTTTTCTCCAGTAAGTTACAAGCCCTTCTGGAAAATCTTCATTGCGTATAAGGTGTTGTACATATAGGGCATAATTGTAATTAATGTTTAACCCTAGACTGTATGTTTCTGAAATAATTGTTCTCAGTATGTCATTATCAATTTCTTTTTCATGCTTTATACCTAAAAGCATGATTCCTAATTGTGAATTGCTATATAAATTAAAATCGTGTACTCGTTCCGCAAATTGCACCGCCTCTAAATAATATTTTTGACTCTTTTCATAGTTATCTAATTCTGTATCCATAAGTCTGTAGACTTCACCTAATTCAAAATATATATCATATTTGATACGCAATGGCGTTACTTCTAGTAAATCTATTGTTTCCAGTAAAATTTTTTCTGCCATCTTAAAGTTTTTTCGTATCTTATATTCGTAGATCGCTTTGTGCCTAGCAACATACGGTTTCCAGATTTCATTCGCTGTATTATTGCATATAATATGTTCTATGTCATCAAACGCTTTTTTATATGGATAGTTAATATTGCATTGAAACATCCTGATAGATGCAGCAGAGTAAATAGAACGTATCCTAATTTTATCATCATTATTGTCGGCGTCATTTATTAAATCCTCAAAAACGGTATACGCCTGTTCTAAATCTTCCCCAAGATGTCTCAAGCAATGGGCATATAGGTATCGACATTTCACTATTTGTGCTTTCGTTGAAGCTTTTTCTAACAAGGTATATGAAAAGGTAACTGCGTCTTTTAAATAATTTGTGAGATGATCTAAATCGACTAATAAATACTGATATTCAAATTCCACATCACTATTTATGCTTAATAGGTTGATTCCACCTCGAATTTGATAATCATAACTATCAACGACTTCTCTTGCTCTATCATATAATCCCAGTTCAAGAAGTGCCTTCAAATAATAATACCTAACATATATCCAACACTCTCTATTTTCACGTAAATGTGGGTTTATTTGCCCATCAAATTCCAACTCACCAATAGCTATTAGCAAATAAAAGTTATTGTCCGCATACTGTTTGTGCAGAATGTTGCCTATCAAATTATGATCATATTGGAAATTTGATTTGAAGGCTGCGACCAATGCAATGTAAGAAGTATTAGTCATACCCTTATAATAGTGATAGATTTTGTTATAACTTACATTGCTGTATGATCCCAAAAAATCTATACATTTAAGCGAAATCAATTTGTCTATATATATTTTTTCTTTGTACATGTTAATTAATGAATACGTAATCAATCGTTTAATGACTGGTCGTGTTACGGCATTATCGATTCCGTATATAGTTTTTCTTTCAACTCCGTCTTGTAATATCTGGCAAAGGCAAATTATCAATGATAGGGCGCTTTTTTCAAGGTCGCTAAGTGAATTAAGCAATTTTTCAATATAATGCTCAAGATTATTATAGTCTATAATATTAAGTCCTTTAGTATATGCTTCAACGCTGTAACGTGCATACACCGGATACCCGTTCGATAGTTCGGAAATTGCATGTCGTTCAGATGGATTAATCTCTATGTTATAGCTATGTGCAAGTAACTCAATTTCATTTTCACTAAATTGTCCCGGACATATATGAAAAACTTCATCATTACTATCGACTGCAATCACTACTTGATTATTTCTGCTACAGTTTATGAATGCTTTTGCAAATTCTGTACATTCTATCAAATTCATTTCATAAATATTATCGATAAATAATATGCTATTTTTTTTGCAAAGTAGAATCATTCAGCTTATTACTTATATCCGTTACAGATGCACTTGGATTTCCACAGAACTTATTTGAAAGAGCTTGAGTAATCGTTTTGGTATAGTTGTTGTTATAATAAAATGCAGCATATGATTTCCATCTATTCTTATCAGTGTAATTAATTCGATCACAAGACATTTTCATGAACGATGTTTTTCCCATACCAAATTTGCCTTTGATATATATTATCCTATCGGACTCATTTTTTATTAAATTGGACAATTTTATATATTCAATATCTCTATCCACAAAATGCTCATCATTTAAGTATCGCTCTATTAATATACCTTTTCGTATTTTGGTGATTATATAGGAGCAAAGTGAAATAATTAATGGAATGATTATACCAATTAGTGTGGCATAAATACCTGCCATATCGGAGTCATGATTATATAAATAATAAAATGTATATACAGAAAATGTTACACAAACAAATACTGATATAACAACCATGCTTATTTGTAAATATAATTTGCATTTTTTCATACAAAGTCCTCTTTTGATATTATTCATAAAACGATTAGTAGATAATCAACGGATAACTCAGAATTATCTATCACTTATTTAGCATACATTTCAGGAAAAGAAAAATTCTGCCTTGGATGTTTTGTGGTAAGGATGTCTTTTTGTTTAGAAAGCGTAACGTGTGTATAAATTTCAGTCACTGTAATGGAACTGTGTCCAAGCATTTCCTGAATATATCGGGTATCAACATCAGCTTCTAACAGGCTTGTAGCAAAGGTGTGTCGGAACATATGTGGTGTTATATGTAATTCAATTGCTGCGAGTGAGCAGTATTTATTAATCATTCGCCTAACCGCTTGATCGGAGAGTGGTGTTGCATTTTGGTTTGTAAAAAAATAACCGCAATTTTGTATTTCTGAAACATAGTTATTTTCATAGCTTTTAAGTAGGTTAATAACATCTTCATTTCCAATCTGAATTATGCGTTCTTTGGCACCTTTGCCATATATTCGAATTACTGCATCATGCATATCAACATCAGAATTTTTTAAATTACATAGCTCAGAAATTCTCATACCGGTAGAGAATAATGTTTCTAAAACAGCAATATCTAGGAGTGTACGTTTTTTTCGGTAATCAGTATGGGAAAGGGAGTATTCTTTATACACTGTTGATAATAGATTTTCAACCGTATGTAAAGGAATTGTCTTAGGGAGAAGCAATGGTTCTCTAAATTTAGTTTTAATTCTATTGAAAGGGTTTATCTCTATAATACTTTTGTATTCTAAATAGTGAAAAAAGGCTTTTAACGAGGCTAATTTCCTTTTTACTGTTTTAGGTTTGAAATTTTGATGTAAATATCCGATGAAGTTTTCAATATCGGCTGCAGATAAAGTGTGTATATCTGTATTGTTGTAAAAGGATGTAAACTGTTTTAAATCAATTCGATATGCTTTAATTGTCTTATAGTCTAGTCTTTTCTGTGATTTACAGTATTCAAGGTATTTTTCAGTAATGGTAATAAGTGTATTCATGTATAAGTATCTCCTTTTTGTTGTATGTTCTAAATGCAGTTGGATGTTCAATTATAAATGAATGATATTATATTTTTCCACGACAAATAAGCAGATTTTCATCTGCTTCAAAAAATGTTATATTAGAAAAAATTCGTAGAGTATACAACTCTACGAAAAAATGAAATTAAGTTGAATTTATGGGGTTTTTAAAAGATATGACCAATTATTTGACGGTAAATACAGCGTTTAGCTATCCATGTTTTGTTGTTTCTGCTCCATAGAAGGATGCACATACCGGTTTAGAGTTGTGTTAATATTGGAGTGTCCTAAAATCTCACTTAATGTCTTCATATCGAATCCAAGTTCTACGCAACGAGTTGCAAAAGTATGTCGCAGACAATGAAAATGAAGTGGTTCGATTTTGACATTTTTTCAAAGTTTTTTTGAAATAATATTCGATCGACCGCGGCTCGCGAAAACTTATCTTCTTCCCGGTGAGATATATGCTTCGGGATCTATCTTGTGAGATTGGACGTATTGCTGCAAGATCTCAAACAGGAAATCCGGAATCGGAATGTTACGGATGGAGCTTTCTGTTTTAGGTGGAGTGATAATAATCTTTGTATTATGTTCCGAATCAACTGTGTGATCCTTAACTCTGTGTAAAGTCTTAGATATCTCCAAATATTGTTCCTGAAAATGAATATCCTTCCACTGCATTGCACAAAGTTCTCCCAATCGTACTCCTGTATATAGTGCAATCAGTGTTCCGATGTTTTTATGTGTCGGATTCCCCAATAAGTAGTCCTGCAAGGCCTGCTGTTCCTTTAAAGAGAGAATCCGAAGCGGTTTTCTGACAGGCTTAACAGGACAAAGTTCTGGGTTACAAAGAGACAGTTCCCCTTCCTTTTCAGCAGTCTTTAGAATTAATTTGACAACAGAACGGATATCGGTAACTGTTTTCGGAGCCAATCCGGAACCATCACTTTTCCCTGAAACCAACAACCTGTTCAGAAATACTTCACAATCTTTATTGCTAAACGTATAGACAAGGCGATCACCAATCATAGGACTGATATAGTGGCTGAAAAGATAATGGTATCTTACATAAGTAGATTCCTTGCTGGAAGGCTTCAGTCGCTCCAGCCAGAGCAGTCCATAAAAGGAAATGTTTTTCTTCATACGGACACTTTGAAAAAGACGTGGATCCATTTTTCTTTTTGCATCATTTTGCTTTTTCTTAACAGTTAAATAATCTGCTGCATAGATAGAACGGTATCTGGGACTTCCATCTTCTTTGAATGCATAAATGTATCTGGCTTCCCAGCGTCCGTCCTTCCTTTTGTAAATATTTTCTCCTTTTCGTGGCATGTTTTTTTCCTCCATTTTGATCATTTTTTGACGGTAAATAAGTCAATAATCACAAAAAAAATAAGCAGTGTTATGTAATGAAAATGATTAAAGTTTTGCGTATTATTGATAAAAATACACAAATTTCGACATTTCTGCCTTGACTTGAACGTATAATGAGAGTAAGATATCAATGATTAAAGTCTTTTTAAACCGTAAATTAACTATAAAGGAATTCGTAGAGTTGTATACTCTACGAAATTCAAAAGCAGAATAAGGACAGGAATGAGTATGGGAAGAAGACCCAGAGATCTAAGCGGACAGAAGTTTGGACTACTTACAGCAGTATATCTGACAGAACGCAGAGATCATAGAGGTTCTGTGTATTGGCATTGTGTCTGTGAATGTGGTAATGAGATTGATGTAGCTGCCGGTGCATTACTGGATGGCAATAACAGAAGCTGTGGATGTCTGAAAGACAAGAACCAGAAGCAGATCGCACAGAGAAGACATCTTGTCGATGGAACCTGTGTGGAAGTTCTGGAGAAGAGAAAGAAGCGAAGAGACAACGAAAGTGGTTTCCGAGGTGTCTTTTATCTGAAGAACAGCAACCGTTACCGTGTGGATATCGGATTCAAAGGGAAGCGGTATTATGTCGGACTCTTTGAAGATTATGACGAAGCAGTTCAGGCGCGTCTGGAAGCAGAAAATCTGATCCATAACAGTTTCATTAATATATGGAAAGAGTGGAATCAGAAAGATCAGGAAGACCCCCAGTGGGGAAAAGAACATCCGCTTGTATTCAATGTTCGGAAAGTGAACGGAGAATTACAGGTAGAAGCAGGATGTCAGGAAATTAAGACTAGTTGAGATGGACAGAAATGATTCCCTGCAGTTTATCAGAATCAGATAAGCAGCAGGCAGGATTATACAGGAAGAAATCATGCGTCGCCGCGTTTCCAGTGTATATGGTCATAGGGAAAGAAGAGAGTCACAGAGAAAGAAATGATAAATTCAATGAATTCTCTGTGATATGGCGAAGCACACTTAAAATCGGGGAAAGTTGAGTGAATAAAGTTATGTGGTATGCAGTATGGGTACGAAGTGGACAGGAAGACAGAGTTCTGGAATTATGTAAGACATTCCATCATTATTATCCGGACGCATACGAGGAATGCTTTATTCCGACGTATGAAAAATATAGAAAAGTAAAAGGCCAGCCGACAAAACAGCTGGCTCATTTATTGCCCGGATACCTCTTCTTTGTCAGTGACCATCCGCAGGAACTCCAAAAACTTCTGAAAAGAATTCCAGAGTTCGCAAAAACACTAGGTGATGATGACGGAGCAATTCCGTTGTATCAGGAGGAAGTAGAATTCCTTCAGAGATATACGGGTGAAGAACGGATTCTGAAGATGTCCGAAGGATATCTGGTTGGATCTGAGCTGGTTGTTACAGACGGACCTCTGAAAGATTATCAGGGGAAAGTCATGAAGATTGACCGCCATAAACGGATAGCTGTGTTGGAACTGGAGTTTCTTGGAAGGAAGACGGAGGTTACGGTGGGGCTGGAAGTTGTGAGGAAGGTATAAAAATTTAATGGTGATTGGAAAAATAAATAACCATTGAGAGAAAAATGATAACTACAGTGCGTTCAATACATTGATTAAAATAAAGCTCATCGTGTATTGCATCGGCTGTTGAATAAAAAGTGAGAGGAATATAGCAAAATGCCAAATAAGAAGAAGCTCCTAATTTATGCCCATTACTATATTCCAGACACCGCGTCAACGGGGCAGATTCTCCGTGAACTGGCGGAGGGGATGCTGGATAAGTTTAACATCACAGTTATCTGTGTGGTGCCGAGTTACTTAGGAATTATTGAAGATAAGTATACGACACAGAAGTATTACGAAGAAGAAATCAACGGCGTAAAGGTGCTACGAATCCGAGTGCCTGAGTTCAGTAAGACTAATAAGAAGAGCCGTGTGAAGAACATTGTTTCCTATTTCTTTGGGGCAATGGGGGCGACTTTCAAGGTTGGCAAAATGGATTATGTGTTTTCCATCTCTCAGCTCCGATTCTTGGAGGGTTGCTGGGCGTCTGGGGCAAGTGGGTGAAACACGCTAAGTACGTCTATAACATTCAGGACTTTAACCCGGAGCAGGTGCTAGCGGTTAGCTACACTAAGAGCAAGTTATTACTGACGTCATGATGTGGTTCGACAAGTTC
>ENA-OQAZ01001120-OQAZ01001120.1-human-gut-metagenome-genome-assembly--contig:-NODE-1120-length-13544-cov-7.178207_pt1 | contig 13544 bp, 10 predicted proteins | sample MGYA00242737_ERZ504531 | MGnify/ENA primary metagenome ERZ504531 (study PRJEB26092, sample SAMD00036244) | human gut metagenome | host: Homo sapiens | study: EMG produced TPA metagenomics assembly of...
TTCTCTGATTCGGAACCTCCTCCACCTGAATACTGTACCCTCCTGTAAGCTGCTCTCCATATCCCTTCATCAGATACCTTATATCTCCCACCTGATAGGTCATCTGAAATACTTCTTTTTCTTCTGTTCCATCAGTTCTGAAATCTCTTCCGGAATTTCCTCCTGCTTTACGATCGTATATTCCAGAGGTGTACGTTCGCCCTCCTCAATCCTGATAAACTGACAGCCCGCCGGCAAAAGAGCCAACAGCAACACACAGAGCAGTCCTCCTGTCCTTTTGCCCATAATGCACCCCTGCTCATTCTTCGCTAAATATTCTATGCCGGATACAGCCCTGTTATTACCATACTCTATGCTATATATCTGACAGTAACTGCTTTTCTGCAGGAAAGAATCCTGTCCTCAGTGCTTTATTTAATGCCAAAAAATCATTATACTATGATTTATTTCTTGCAGGATATCTCATAATTCCTTATAATAACTTCTATACTTATATATGGGCATCAGCATTATATAATGCCCGGAAAGGAATTAACGAATGATACGATTTATCCTCGTCTGTATTGTTGTGATCGGATACCTGATCCTGTCCATCCCCATCCTGCTGGTCGAATGGATCATCGGCAGATTTTCTCCTGAAAAGAAGGATATCAGCTCCCTTAGGATCATCCAGGCAGTATTCCGATTTATCCTTAAGATCACCGGTGTAAAGATTACTGTGATCGGAGAAGAAAATGTGCCAAAGGACACACCTGTACTTTATATCGGCAACCACAGAAGCTACTTCGACATACTTCTTACTTACTCCCGCTGTCCGATCCGTACAGGCTACATTGCCAAAAAAGAGATGGAGAAAATTCCTCTTCTTTCCACATGGATGCGTTATCTCCACTGTCTCTTCCTTGACAGGAAAGACATCAAACAGGGACTCAAAACGATCCTGACCGCAGTAGACAAAGTAAAATCCGGAATTTCCATCTGTATTTTCCCGGAAGGAACCCGAAACAGAAATAAAGATGAGCTGGACATGCTTCCCTTCCATGAAGGAAGCTTCAAAATCGCTACCAAGGCCAATTGCCCGATCATCCCAATTGCGATCAGCAATTCAGCCAACATTTTCGAGGCACACTTCCCGAAGATATCTCCTGCAAAAGTTGTAGTAGAATACGGTAAGCCGATCTATCCGGATGAACTGAGCAAAGAAGATAAGAGGCATGTCGGAGAATATACGCAAAACGTAATTCGCGAAATGCTTATAAAGAACAAACCACTGACTGAAAAATAATAAGACCATCACCAGTACATCGAAAATTAAGTTTCTACTATATTGACGACAACGCCGCAGATGAAAAATCAGACAAGTCAATATAGCAGTTACTTAATATTCGCTGTACTAGAGCGTAAAAACAAAAATTTACGCTCTGCCGGACTGTTATATATCAAAATTTCCATTGTATCTGGACTGATCCGGGAAATACCTTAAGTGACCTGATCATCTTATCAACTGTAAACCTCTTCTCCTCAAAATCAATCTCTCCCCACAGACTTACATTAGATGCTACCTTTTCCATCTGCTCCGGTGTCGCATGATTCTCCGCAAGCACCGATAATTTCTCCAGCTTTAACTGATGTATCTGGTCTATTTCTTCCACTCTCTGATTGATATAATCTGTCAGTGTTTCTCCGGCACCTGCCAGAGAATCCACAAGCAGAGAAATCTCCTTTTCCATTTCCTCAATCTCCCTGTAAATCTGTTTTACCTGCGGATTTTCCTTTAACTTCGTATAAGTGGCAGGAGACTGTCCTTCGCGCAGCTTACGTACCATCTCTTTATATACATAATTCTCCACATCTTCAGTATAAACCTTCCCGCACCCCGGGCAGGCTTTGTTGTTCAGACGCTTCGTACATCTCAGGTACTGTTTACCAGACTGTATTTTAATACTCATAAGTGCGTATCCGCAATTGCCACATTTCACTTTCCCTGCCAGCCATGTATTCACAGCTTTCCTATTGGCCTGAATCGTTTTATTTCTCATAAGCTTGATCCTGCAGTTCAGCCACTGCTCCGAAGACACAAGCCCTTCATGAGGTGCCACCACCAGCATATGACCCTTAAGATTTTGCAGCTTATCTGTCTGCGCATCCCGCCCCTGATAAAGATAACATCCATGAATCCCGTCAAACTGCTCCGGACTGCTTACTATATTGGTTCCATGGCTCCTGAAAAAACGGTACACATCCATATCAGCCCGCACATATACCGGATTTCTCAAAAGCTGGGCCAGCATGGAACGTATCAGTTCCTTTCCGTAGAACTGCACTCCCTTTTCCGCATAATATCTGGTGATATCCCCATAAGAAGTGTCCGGTTGTTCGTACATATCAAAAATTTCCCGCACAATTGCCGCTTCCCCGGGTTCTTCCACAAGCTTCTTTGTATGGATTCCCTCCATCAGAATCTCCTCAAGCCGATAACCATAAGGAGGCTTGCCGCCCATGCGAAAACCTTTCTGACTTCTGGAATAATATGCGTCGCTGACACGCTTCTGAATAGTCTCACGTTCCAGCTGCGCAAACACAATGCAGATATTTAACATTGCCCGTCCCATAGGTGTCGAAGTATCAAATTTCTCTGTAGAAGAGACAAATTCCACCTGATACTGCTGAAACAGATTCATCATATTGGAAAAATCCAGAATAGAACGGCTGATCCGGTCCAGCTTATACACGATCACTTTCTCCACTTCCCCTCTGCGGATATCTGTCAGAAGCTGCTGAAGCTGTGGTCTGACTATATTCTTGCCGCTGTAACCCTTATCCTTGTACTCTTTGAAACTTCCACCCTTTAACTCGTACTTGCAGAACTCGATCTGACTTTCAATAGAAATACTATCTGCTCTGTCCACTGACTGCCTTGCGTAGATTGCATTGATTCTCTTCATAGGGTTCCTCCTTTGTGAAATGAAATAATTGTTGTTTTGCCGGGCAATGTTGTTACCGTTCACCCTGCATTCCGCAGCACGTCTTGCAATGCACAGAATAAACAGTAACCGGCACTGTAACCATTCAACAATTCCTCCTCCGGGAAGAAAAAACTGAACGATTATATTTTGTCAATACAATTACGATAACAAATATTTAAAAATGTGTAAATCGACTTTTTTCTATCTTTATGTATAGATTTTTCCGACAGTTTCATTGTATAATGATGTCATAAACATTCCTCTACAATCAACTCTTTCCTCTGCTGATCATTTACAACTGTCCTGTACCGTTACCGTTCACTCTATACCTGTGTCACCGACTAAAAGGAGATTTCCCATATGAGAAGAAAATGTACCGATTCCCTGATATACTGGAAAAAAAATCCCGGCCGCAAACCTTTAATCCTCCAGGGGCTTCGCCAGACAGGCAAGACCTGGTTGCTTATGGACTTCGGAAATAAGCAATACGAACATACACTCTACATCAATCTGGAAACAGACCGCTCTGCTGCAGACTATCTGTCTGTTCCACATGATCCACAGGAAGTACTGCTTTTTCTGGAAACCTGTGCAGGAAAACCACTGCGCCCTGCCTCTTCCCTTCTGATTCTTGACAATATCCAGTGCATTCCTCAGATTTCCACACTTCTTACCTCTATTGCCCTGGACTTTCCACAATATCACATTGCCTCTATCTATAAAGGTGTGGTTAACTCTGATTCTTTCTCCGTCCACGACTTTGATATCCTGACTCTGTATCCACTGGATTTTGAAGAATTTCTGTGGGCCAATGCTGAGTTTGCCCTTACAAGAGAAATCCGCAATCATTTCTCCGATTTCAGCCCAATGGGAAAGAAACTCCACGAAAAAGCCCTGTCACAGTTCCGTCTCTATCTGATCATCGGCGGAATGCCTGCTGCCATTATGGAATACAAAAAAGAAAAGAAGCTCCTGCTGGTACCTGACACCCAGCAAAAGCTCCTTAATCTTTTTCTCAGCGATATTACTGCTCTGGCTCCAAAAGGAACCGCCCGCCACTGCCGCAATGCCTGGCTCTCGATCCCTGCACAGCTCGGCAGAACCAGCCGTAAATTCCAGTACACCTGCATTGCAAAAGGTGCTACCGCCAAAGTCTATCATGAACCCTGCAGTGGCTGATCAGCGCCGGACTTGCCATTCCCTGCCAGACAGCTGTCTGCAGCAAACCTTCGGAAACCTCCTTACATCTGTATCCTGTTGACACCGGATTATGCTCATGCATACTAAAAATCCCTGCCTTCCAGCTTCTCTCAGGAGAAGAAACCACCGCCGGTACAGCCTGTATCGAAACCTTTCTGGCACAGCACTTTATCCGGAATGGCTATGCCCTCTCTTACTGGTCCAGCGGCAACCAGGCGGAAGTTCCCTTTTTACTGTCCAAAAACAGTCATTTTATTTCCATAGACTACCGCACCACCCCACATCAGAAGTGCAGGAACCTTATGCAGCTGAATAAATCTTCTCTCTCTCCTGCACCCACGCAAATGTATTTAATCTCTACCGAAGACTTCAGGCAAAAAGAAGCTTATCAGATCGTGCCTTTATATGCGGTATTTTGCATATAGAACGTGGCAGATACAACAGGCAAAAGCAGACTCCGGCCATATGACGCAGCGGCATCGCATAATGGATCTTTGCCTGATTTTCCAGTCCCCAGAGAACAAAGTCCACACCATATGCCGTCTTCTTTACAACATCCAGGATCGGCTCCGGTCATTGCGATCGGAGTCTTTCTTTTTAATAAACCTATACCATATATTCTAACAGAATCTTATCCTTATATTGCTTTCTGCTATTTCAAGGTGTATCTGACTCCCCTGCCTGCACCTGTTTTTTTCAGGATTTTCTTTTCAATCAGGCTGTTCAGAGTACGTACTGCTTTACTCTTTTCCATTTCTGCTGCTTTCTCAATTTCTGATCTTGACATTTTTTCTTTTCCCTTAAGGATGTTGACCAGTATCTGTTCGGCTTCGTTCAGGTCATAGTTTTCCCTTATAACAGGAAGAATTACTTTGATAGAATTAGAAAAACACTGATACGATGGTTTTATCAGTGCGTTCCTGTAAGCATGATTGATCCTCATGATTCCGGTTCCAAATTTCTCAATATATTTCAGCCGGAAGAACACATTTCCGATAATAGGATTTCTGAGTATGGATATCTGACCATTCAGGTATTCCTCTTCGCTGATTCCGGCAGGAAGCCCTCCCGGAGAACTGATCTCAATCCTGTCCGCATACATACTGACTTTTATAGATGCCGGGATATCCCACATTCGATGGATCAGAGCATTGGCTATTGCTTCCCTGAAGGCTTTTTCCGGGATTTTGTCAATACATTTCCTTTCGGCTCCCTCTATTTTTTCATACTGATAATACTTTCGGAACATCTGAAGTGTTTTTTCCAACTGAGAAAGTATGGAAATATTTTCCAGTGATTCCCTGTCCATGATCTCATCTATGGTATCACCAAAACGTATGATATCTATTCCCGTAAACTGATTATCATCAGCAAGAAGTGCAGCTGCATTATTGAACCCACTCTGATCAGAATACAGTTCAAGAGTTTTTAAAATATCTTTATTGATCTTCTCAATGCCCATCACCCGGATAAATTCTGTTTCCAATTTAGCAAAAGTAAGTTGCTGATTGAATGAAGTGATCTCCTCAAAAGTCTGATTACAGCCCTCCAGGATCAACCGGTTATATTCCAGACGATCCACTTCAACTGTAGAAGAATCATTTCTTTTATAAGCTTTACCTTTATAGAGATAAGGCTTATACCTGCCTTCATAAACAGTAAGCACAATCGTATTCTCCTGTATCTCCAGACGGAACTCCGGCACAGGACTGAGACTGTCGTTGATCTTATTCTCCAGATTCAGGCATCCGTTCACTGGATCTGTTATGCCGATGATGTTCCCCTGATCATTGATTCCAAATATAATCTTTCCTTCGCCATAATTAGCATAGGCACTGATTGTTTTCAGAAACGTATTAGATGACAGATTTTCCTTATATTCCAATGTTCTGCTTTCCCTCATGATACATTCTCCTCCACATTTTCAACCATTTGAAATCCAATATTGATTTATAATATATAGTATAAAATCGTTCCAATCAAAATGCAACGATTTCTTTTTTCGTTTCATATAGAATACAACGATTTATATAATCATCAAATATAATTCCGCCGATCAACAGCCAACGTAATTGTATAATTGTGAAATAATAAATATTATACGTAAATAATACAGTTATAAATCATTTCATTTTAACTTTTATTTCTATATTGCTCTACTCAAAACAATTTTTTTCCACAAAATCAACCTGTCCACTACCCAAAGGGGAACTATAATCATGACAAAGATTAAAAACACAAAGAAGGGCATGGCAAAAAAGACATTAAGTATGTCACTTGTTGTTGCAATGCTTGCTACTTCTAATGTGCCGGTATGGGCTGCTGAGTTCAGTGATGGTTCTGAAACACCAGTTGCTACAGAAGCTCCGGCTACTGAATTTAGCGATAATACAATAGAAACTCCAGCTATTGAAGAAGAAACAACAGAAGCTCCAATGGCTCAGGCAGTTGTTGAATCTGATGATCTCAGTGTTGATGTTTCAGTTTCTGAATCTGCTGAATTTACTGGTGTTGTATCTGTTTCTGGTACAATCAAAGATAAAACAACAGGAGAACCTTTAACAGGATACGACTATGCTTGGCGCGTAGCTGGCGATAATGTTGCTATTTATACTGGCAAAATAAATGCTACTGATAAAGTATCTGATATGGGATTTACAGTTAATTTTGCTACACTCAATGCTAATAAAGGTGCAGAATGTATTGATTGGAGCAAATATGTTGGTAAAAAGCTTGAACTTTATGTTTTCAAAAATGAAAGTGACACTGATAACACCAAAATTGATCCAACAGTTATCGCAACAACTACATTAACCAAATTAGATGTTTCAAAATCAGAGTTATCTCTTGACCAAAAAAGAGCTCCTTATAATGGAAAAGAATTTTATCTTGCTTCCAGCGATACAGACGATAGCGCAAATGCAGTAAAATGCACGGGATTAAAATCAGGAAATAATGTTTTGGACTTGAAATATTTTACAGTAACTGCATCTGGAACAGCTAAAAATGCAAATGATAAAATGACAGTAACTGCAACAGCTAAAGAGGATTCCCCATATTCTGGAACTTCTAAAGATGTTACTTTTGTAGTTGATCAGAAAGATTATGTGAAAGGTGATCTCGTTGCAAAAGTAAAAGAAGGTCAGTCTTTCCAGTATACTGGAAAAGCAATTGCTGTAAGCGAAGCAACTTTAACAGAATCTAAAGATTTATCTGAAGCAGATTTATCTTCTGCAGTTAAAAGTGCTGTAACTGTTGACGAAACAATTGATAACAAAAAACATGTTATTTTAACCCTTGATAAATCAAAATTAACAAACTTCAAGAATGTTCCTGACACAATTACAACAGAAGGTGACGATGCGAGTGCTATTGTAGCTATTACTAAACGTGACATTAAGAACAATGTTAAAGTATCTATTAAAAATGGAAAAGTTCAGAAGGGTACTTCTGTAAACGACTTTATTAAGAAAGATATCATTTTGACAGGTACTGAAAGTGGAACTCTTGCATTAACTGGAAAAATCAATACAGATACAACAACAGCTGCTGATTATACTGTTACTGTTGTTAATCCAGAAAATGAAGTAGAAACAGACTCATTCAGCTTAGTGGGAACTTATAAAGTAACTATTCAGGCATGGGATGCTAATAACACATGTATCAATGGTCAGACTTTTGAAGTCGAAGTAGCTGGCAACGTTATTGCCAATGTAGAATATTCTAACCAGGATAAATATGAAGCATATTATTCTGGAGAAGAAGTGAAACCTTCTCAGAGTGATTTTGGCGATCTTACAATTATTGGTAAGAATGGTGACAAAGAAAAGCTTCAGAAAGATCAGTGGACTATTACTGGTTATACCAATAATGTAAATGCAGGTACTGCATATGCTGTTGTAAAAATTGGTGGTTCTTCTACTTATGCAAACCAGACAGTAAATGTTCCATTTACAATTAAACCATTAATTGTAAGCGAAGCAACGGTTACTGTTCCAGAAACAATTACATATAACAAAGGATACGATGCCGCAGCCGATTATCAGGTTCAATTAGTCGTTACTGCAAAAGATCCTAGTGGAAAAATTGTTAAAGGTTTATCTGCTTCTGATTATAAAGTAACTTATGAATATCTTGATACAGATAAAAAAGGAAATTCTTTAAAATCTGAAATTGACAAAGCAGAAACTCACAATGTAAAACACAATAGAATTAAAGCAACTATTACTCTTTTAAATAAGAACTTTACTTCTGGCGTAGCAACAGCTCCAACTGTAGTAGAAATGAAGAAAAACTTCACTGAAATTGTTGCTAAAGCTTTAAGCAACGATATGATTAAGTTGAATCCATCTAGCTATACCTATACAGGTGGAAATATTATTCCTGAGTTTTATGTTACTGACGGTGCATTTGTATTATACGAAGGTAAAGACGGTGATAAGACCAGTGAATATGAAGTTGTAAGCGTTACTAACAATTTAAATGTTGGTACAGGTAAAGTTACTGTTAAAGGTATCAATGATAACTATTCCGGAACTGCATCCGCAGAATTTAGCATTACAGCTGCTAACACAGCAGATGTAAAAGTATCTATTGATCCTCAGAAATATACAGGAAAAGCAGTTCGTCCTCGTACATTTAAAGCAACATTAAATGGAAACGATGTAACAAATCAGTTTGAAATTGTATCCTATGGCGAAAATATTAAAGCAGGTACTGGTACAGTTGTTCTGAAACCAGTTGATGGAAACAAAAACTTTACAGGCAATAATATTACTGCTGAATTCAAAATTTACAATGAGATTGTTGCGGGTACACTTAGAGTATACAACGCTAATGGTATTGAAGTAAAAGATACAGATAAAAAATTTGATTTTGACGGCACAGCTAAGACATTTGCAACCGAAAGATTAACAAATCTCGAATCTGTAGAGATTGACGCTAACGGAAATGTTAAATATGGCACAACTAAAGCAACAGCTGATGATTTTGAAATTAAATATGCTGAAAATGTAGCTGGTGTTCCAAATCCAAAACATCCAGAAACCAATACAGCATATGTATATGCAGTTGCTAAAGAAGGTACAGGATATACAGGTAACCAAACAATCACTTTAGCCGATGGTACTGTTATCAAAAATGTTGTTGCATTTACTACTTTTGATCTTAAGAATGTTAAATTTGTAGAACAGAATGTTTCTGCCAAAAATGGTACTTATGCAGGCGGCCTTGCTGTTAAACCAGAAATTCTTATTCAGATTAAAGGTCAGACACTTGTAGAAGGAAAAGATTATAAACTTACTTTCTATACAGGAAAATATGGAGAGAGCACCTACAAAGAAGTGACTAATTGTACTGATGTAACTGATGGTAAAGTATATGGTGTTATTGTAGAAGGTCTCGGTGGATATACAAATTCAAAAGTTACATTAGACAATGCTTGGGGAATTGATAAGAAAGATATCAAAGATTGCGATGTTAAAGTTACTAATGGTGTAGTAACTGTTATGAATGGATATATTCCAGTTCCGACTACAGAATACACATCTAAGAATAACGGAGATGGAACATATACAGTAACAGCTAATAGTGCATCTAAGAGTTACACAGGTTCTAAGACAGTTGATGCCACAGGCAAAGCTGAAAACGAAAAACCAGATGCTCCAATGATCAGCAGCGTTAAAGTTGTTGGCAACAAGGCAACTGCAATCCTTTCCGGTGATTCCGAAGGTGCTGCAGGTTATGATTACGTAATCTCTACAGACCGTGACTGCATCACAAACAAAGACTACGATTCCGTAAACAAGAATCAGGTTCAGACCTCTACTACATTCAAATATGTACAGCAGGGAACATACTACGCATACTGCCACGCTTGGAAACGTGACGCAAACGGTAAGAAAGTATTTAGCGACTGGTCAAACGCATACCCATTCGTTGTATCCGCAATCACACCGGATGCTCCGGTTATCACAAACGTAAAAGTAAGCGGATCTACTATCAAAGTAACATACAAAGCAGCTGCAAACGCAACTGGTTACGATGTAGTACTGGGAACTGGCTCCAAGAAAGAAAACGGTGAGACACGTCCATACCAGTATGGCAATCACAAGAAACTGAACCTCAAAGAAGGTACAGTAACAGCAACATTCAAGAACGTACCAAAGGGAACATGGGTAGTTGGAATGCATGCATTCAACAGAACATCCGAAGATGGAAAGAAAGTCTTCAGCCCATGGTCAAACCTGAAAAAAGCTACTGTTAAATAATCCATTTGGGTAATTAATACAGATTCCTAAAAAGAAGGCTCCGGTCATTGCGACCGGAGTCTTTCTTTTTATGTGCTTTTTTCCACACTCCCAGACAATTACATGATATAATCAACATACAGAACCATCACTTAAAATATCCTATATGAAAGGAAGTCATGTATGAAGAAAAGGAAATCATGTTTTATCTGGCTCTTGTGTATTCTTCTCTTAGTCACAGCTTTGCCTGCTGTAGATTTTACAGATGTCCAGGCAGCATCTGTCAGCAGTACTTTCACCGGATGGAAAACCTACGGTGGAAAAAAATACTATTATAAGAATGGCAAAAAGCTGACAGACCTGCACAAAATCGGAAAGTATTATTACTGTTTTGCCACAGACGGTGCTATGCTTACAGGATGGCACCGTATTCATAATCGTTTCAGATATTTTGGCAAACAGACCGGAAGAATGCGTATCAATCAGACTGTAAATGGACGAAAGATCAACAGTAAAGGGGTCTGGACTCCTGTTGTTGTACTGGATCCGGGGCATTCTGCTGTCGTTGCCGGTGGTTATGAACCTCTTGGGCCTGGTTCCGGTCAGCTGAAGGAGAAAGATACTTCCGGAACCCAGGGGGTTGCTACAGGTGTGGAGGAATATAAGCTCAACCTGAGCATTGGTCTTCAGCTAAGAACCTTCTTCAGAAAAGAGGGTTTAAGGTAATAATGACCAGAACCAACAGTAAAGTAGCTCTCAGCTGTATTGACCGTGCAAAAGTGGCAAATAAGGCAAAAGCAGATGCGTATATCCGTCTCCATGCCAATGGAAGTGATAATTCCTCTATCAGTGGAGCGTTGACTATCTGTACAACCAGAAACAGTCCTTATATTTCATCTATGTACAGAAAAAATAAAGCTCTCTCTGAGGCTGTACTCAATGCATATGTGGCAGCTACAGGATGCAGAAAAGAATACGTCTGGGAAACAGACTCTATGACCGGAAATAACTGGAGCAAAGTTCCGACAACGATTATCGAGATGGGATATATGAGCAATCCCTCCGAAGATCGCCGCATGCAACAGAGTTCTTATCAGAAAAAAATGGTACGGGGAATTGCAAATGGAATTGAGAATTACCTGATTAAATAGCCTTGCTTTTGTGTCGCAGACAGTTTATACTGGACTGAATGGGTATAAAAATAATTTGGAGGATTTTTCAAATGAAAATTGCAGTAACATACGATAATGGAGAGATTTTTCAGCATTTTGGAAAAACAGAGTTTTTTAAAGTTTATGAAGTGGAAGACAACAAGGTAGTTTCCAGTGAAGTGATCGGTTCTAACGGTACAGGACATGGTGCACTTGCAGGTCTGCTTGCTGAACAGGGTGTAAATGTTCTGATCTGCGGTGGCATCGGCGGTGGTGCTCAGACAGCTCTCACAGAGGCAGGAATCGAATTATGCGCCGGAGCCAGGGAAATACCGACCAGGCAGTTGAAAGCTATTTAAAAGGCGAATTAGTATCTTCCGGAGCTAATTGTGACCATCACCATCATGAAGAAGGTCATTCCTGCGGCAGCCATGAGGAGGGACACTCCTGTGGAGACAGCTGTGGCGGCGGATGCGGTGGATGTGGCGGATCACAGCCACAGCTTACAGGACGTAATGTAGGAAAAACCTGCCGCACACATTACAGAGGAACCTTCAATGACGGAACACAGTTTGATTCCTCTTACGACCGTGGCGAACCGTTGGAATTCATCTGCGGTGCAGGTCAGATGATCAGAGGGTTTGATGCGGCTGTAGCTGACATGGAAGTTGGACAGATCATTGACGTTCACCTTATGCCTGAAGAAGCATACGGTATGGCAGATCCAAACGCTATCTTCACTATGGAGATTGCTCAGCTCCCAGGTTCCGAAGACCTGACAGTTGGCCAGCAGGTATATCTGTCAAATCAGTCGGTCAGCCATTCCCTGTTAAAGTAACAGCTAAAGATGAGAAAAATATCACATTTGATGCAAACCACGAAATGGCTGGAAAAGAACTTAACTTTAAGATTGAATTAGTAGAAGTGAAATAAGACAAATACTCAGGGCAGCCTCCCGGCAAAGATTTTGCCGATGAGACTGCCCTGTTTTATACTTTATTTACTAAAGTGATAGTGCTTTTTGTAGTTTTATAATTTACGAGTAAAGATTTACTGTTTTTGTGGGCTTACTGTATATTCGCTTACCGTTTACTGTCTTAAAAGCTTTTACATAATAGTTATAAACCCAGTACATGCCTGTCTGGGAATCATAAGCTTTTGTGTCTTTCCAGGTTGAGACAGAGGACTTCACTGTTTTGACTGCAGAACCATTGCGATAAATTACATATCCGGAAGCACCGGCTACTTTTTTCCAGGAAACCTCTGTACCACCGTTACTCATTTTACATGAAACCTTAGATGGAACCGGGACAGCAGCTTTTCTTGATTTCACCGCTGAAAATTTAGAATATTTGTTTTTTCCACTTGCGTTGGTTCCATAAGCACGGACTTTAAATGAATAGGTTACGCCCGGTACTACAGCTGCATCGAAACTGACAGCTCCTGTTTTCAGAGTTTTTATCCGCTTATAAGAAGACCGGGAATCTGTCTTGCAGTAAATCTGGTATCCTTTGGCACCCGGAACCTTTTTCCAGGTTAAATGTATTTGATCTGCAGATTTCTGGGAAAGTTTCAGCACCGGTTTTGTCAGTGGTGTGTTGTTCTCAGATACCTTTACCGTCACCTGACACTGGGTCTGAAAATCTCCGGCAGAAGCAGTGATTACTGCCTGACCATAACCGTTCCCCTGAATGGTTCCATCCTCTGAGACAGACGCAACCCCAGGATTACTGCTTGTCCAGACCACATCTTTTACATCATCAGAGTTAGAGGGTGTAAAGGAAGGTGTGAGTTTTTGTGTATTGCCTTCGTCAATTGTCAGATTTGTCTGGTTCAGAGCAATTCCATTAAGTGGAGTTGTCACTACGGGGGATTTCATACAGGTATGTGGCGGGAACTTGTCATAGTTGCCGTTATCATAATTTCCGGATACCCATACAATATTACGTCCCCATAAGATCGGCTGTGAATCCGCCTGG
>ENA-OQAZ01001121-OQAZ01001121.1-human-gut-metagenome-genome-assembly--contig:-NODE-1121-length-13542-cov-1.865747_pt1 | contig 13542 bp, 18 predicted proteins | sample MGYA00242737_ERZ504531 | MGnify/ENA primary metagenome ERZ504531 (study PRJEB26092, sample SAMD00036244) | human gut metagenome | host: Homo sapiens | study: EMG produced TPA metagenomics assembly of...
TTGTCAGTGGTCGATCAGTTTCTGCCGTTGGCGTTGACCGGATTGCTGACCACCATTCGGCCTGTTCGCCCATTTGGTGATCACATGGTGCGGTCCGCTCGGCATCAAGGTGAAGGGCCTGTTTTATGGCGCGCATATTACGATGTGCCCGCCATGCTGGCGTTTTTGACGATTCTGATCACCACGGTGAATTTTGTGGTGTCGGTGGAGGTCAATTTCTACCCAACATATCGGTCGTATTACAGTCTGTTGAATGATGGAGGCACGGTCAAAGACATTACCGTTGCCGAAAACGAAATGTTGGCTGTGCTCAATCGAGAATTGCATTACACGGCGTTGAAGCAATTGTTGGTGACCGCTGCCGTGATTTCGTTGGAAAAAACGGTGCTGAACGCGCTTCCTTTGGGTTTCAATGATGCGATGCATGGATATTTCCGTGTGCTCTGCGTGGGGTATGCCCTTTATGCGGTCGGCAACACCGTGATGCTGATTCTGCTGTATTTTACCGATTATTCCGGTGCATTGACGGCGTCGGCATTGTTTGCGGGTTCGACGGTTGTGTTCACAGTAATCGGACAGTTCTTCACTACGTCGCTGTTCGGTTTCGGTTTTCTGATGGGGGCATCGCTGTTCGCCATATATGCGACATTCCGGCTCGCCTCATACACCGACAATCTGCATACCGAGTGCTGGGGCAGCAGCCGATTGTGGCGCAAACGAAACGTGGACGTTTCACCGAACTGGGCATACTGCTTGAACATGGCGAACAGCGGGTCGACCAATCATTGCATCGCTCAGGGCATGCACGGTCTTCTGACAAGGCGAATATTGCAGAAACGGATGTCATAATCGGGAGGAATCGTAAATCATGACATGGTGGAACCGACGCAACACAAAAGCCATTACCACGCTTGTCAAGCAAATAGCGGCATTGACGGCAATGCTGACGGTGCTTTCCTGCGCCGGATGTGCGACTTCGTCACCCAACGATAATGAACAATCGCAATCATCGGATTCGTCACAGACGCATGAGCAAGTCAAGAAAAGCGCTGAACAAAGCATCGACGGCGCACACTTGCGCGACAACGAATCGTTATACAAGGTGTATGACGACAGCGGTGTCGAAACCATGTATTTGACGGTATCGCGCGGTAATTCGTCGGAAGGCACCGACCATAGCTGGAGTGAAATCAACCAGTATTCCGTTGATGCCTATGCGGCCATGGGCGTTGACCGCTACAAGGTCAATGGTTTGCTGCAGGTCGGCGACGAACAAGGACCGGTTTCCGGGGAGCTTGGTTTTGGTGAAAGCGCGCCGAACGCCACCGTGCAGATACGTGGCCAGTCATCGAGCAAAAACGAGCAGAAGAACTACAAGATCGAGTTGAAAAGCGGCAAAGGCAAGTGGCGTGGGCAGCGTACCATCGCATTGAACAAGCATATGGGCGAAGGTCTGCGTTTCCGTAACAAAATGGCGTACGATCTCATCAAAGGCATCGACCAGATGATGGGACTGCGCACGCAATTCGTGCACTTGTACGTGAAAGACGAGACCAGCGGATCGGATTCCTTTGACGATTACGGTCTGTACACGCAAGTCGAACAGCTCAACAAAACCGCATTGCAGGCGCACGGACTCGATAAAAACGGACAGCTGTACAAAGTCAATTATTTCGAATTCTATCGAGACGAAGACGTGATCAAACTCGCCGATGATCCTGACTACGATCAAGCGAAATTCGAAGAAAAACTGGAAATCAAAGGCGACAACGACCATACCAAACTGATCGCCATGCTGAACGATCTCAATGATTATTCAGTGCCGATGGGCGAAATCCTCGGCAAATATTTCGATACCGAAAATCTCGTATATTGGATGGCATTCCAATTGCTGACCGGCAATATCGATACGCAAAGCCGCAATATGTACCTGTATAGTCCCACGAATTCGGATACGTTTTACCTGCTCGACTGGGATAACGATGGTATGCTCATGCGCAAGGAATACGAGATCAGGCAACGTTCCGAGGGCCAAAGCTGGGAGAACGGTGTCAGCAACTATTGGGGCAACATACTGTTCCGACGTTGTCTGCAAACCAAGTCGTTCCGAACCGCGCTCGGCAAGGCCGTGAAAGACGAATACAAGTATATGAGCGCCGATCGCATCAATTCCATGGTGCGGCGGTACCGTTCCATCGTTGAACCATACGTGCGGAAGATGCCCGACTCCATGCATGAGCCTCTGACGTCAAGCCAATACGACACGGTGGCAAACCAATTGCATAGCGAAATCGAACAGAACTACCAGACGTACCGAACCGGGTTCAATAAGCCCATGCCGTTCTATATCGGCAAGCCGACTCCTACCAACGGCAAGCTCAAACTCAGCTGGGATGTCTCCTATGATTTCAACGATGAGGATCTGCGCTATAGCGTTACCGTGGCCAAGGATTACGAAGCAAAGACGTGGTGTTCACACAGAGCGACCTCGTATTGCCGGAAGCCGTGATGGATATGCCTGGTGAAGGCCAGTACTTCATCAAGGTGAGCGTGCGCAATGCATCAGGCGAGACGCAGGACGCGTTTGACTACTACGTCACCGACGGCAACAAGATCTACGGCACCAAGTGTTTCTATGTGAAAGCCGACGGCAGCATTGTGGAGGATGCCAATGTGCAGTGATGGTGGCAATCGCGGAACGTCGCTGCTGCAACGTATCAAACATCGCGTCGGCGAGGAATTATCCGTTCCACCGCGCACAGCCAAGGAACGGTTCCGTCATGAGCTCAAATATCTGATCTCATACGCGCAAAAAGCCGACTTGAACGTGCGTATGGCGCCGCTGCTTGGCCTCGACAAGCATGCGAAAAACGGCGGCTATATGATTCGCAGCCTGTATTTCGACGATTATTGGAACACCGCATATCAGGAAAAAGTCGACGGTGTGCTGCTGCGTAGGAAATACCGTATTCGCATCTACGATTACAGCGATCGTGTGATCAAACTGGAACGCAAACGCAAAAGCGACAGTTGGATCTACAAGGAGGATGCACCGCTCACGCACGAGCAGTTCGACCGTATTCTTGCCGGCAATTACGAATTTCTGCGTGACAGCGAGTATCAGTTGTGCCGCGAGTTTTATGTGGAATGCATGTGCAATGTGATGCGCCCTCGCGTGATCGTCGATTATGAGCGCGAACCGTGGATTCTTGACGCCGGAACCGTACGCATCACCTTCGATATGAACGTGCGTGCGGCGGTCGGCGGATTCGATATTTTCGACTCCACACTGCCGGTACTGCCCGTGCTTGAGCCGGGCAAGCTGGTGATGGAGGTCAAATTCACCGAGTTCCTGCCGCAAGTGGTGCGTGATCTGCTGCCCGGCAAGGCGCAGGAGTTGACATCGGCTTCGAAATACGTGCTCTGCTACGACAAAGCTCGTATTTGCGGGGATTCGACTACTGGCAGGAAGGCTGGAGCGTGCCAAGCCTGTAAAGCCAAGCCTGTAATCGGCTGGCATGTTGACTGGCATTCCAGCAAAAACAAACGTTACGAATCAAGGAAGCAGGAGAGAAAGAAACCATATGAGTGTCAATGACATGATCAAAAAGTCGGTGCTGAAATCCTTCGGCCAATACAATGTGCCCAAAATGGCGCTGGCGTTGCTGGTGGCGTTGATCGTCGGCATCGTCATTTACTGCGTGTACCGCCGTTTCTACACGGGTGTGGTGTATTCGCGCAGTTTTGCCGTTACGTTGGTGGGCATGTGCGTGCTCACTTGCATGGTCACGCTGGCCATCAGTACGAATATTGTGATTTCGCTTGGTATGGTCGGTGCATTATCGATTGTGCGCTACCGTACCGCGGTCAAGGATCCGATGGATCTGTTGTATTTGTTCTGGGCGATCACGTCTGGTATTGCGGCGGGCGCGGCATGTATGTGCTGGTGATTGTTGCCGGATTGGTGATGATCGGCATGCTGGCTCTGTTCTACTCGCGTCAAGACAAGGGGCGCGTGTACATTGCGGTGATCCACTATGTGGGCGATGTAGTGGGAGATGAGATCACGCGCGTGTTCGGACGCACCAAATTCTTCGTAAAGTCCAAAACCATGCGTGGCGAACGCACGGAAATGGCGGTTGAAGTATTCTGTGACGATAAGGACATGACGTTCGCGGAACGCGTTCGCGCCATTGAGGGTGTCGAAGACGTGACGCTGATACAGTACAACGGTGAGTATCATGGGTAATCAATTCGATGTTGCCGCAGGCGCGCGGCTGGAATCCACGGGCAGGGCGCCCAGCAACGACGAAATCGTATCCAGATTCTCTCTTGACGACATCAACCAGGCGTTTGACAACAACGAATTCTGCTTCTACCTGCAACCCAAATGCAATGCTGAAACCGGCGCAATCGTGGGTGCGGAGGCGTTGGTGCGTTGGAATCATCCGGAATATGGCTTGGTGTCTCCCGGCGAATTCATTCCTCTGCTTGAACGTGAGTCAATGGTCACGCGGTTCGATTTGTTCATCTGGCGTTCCGTGTGTGAAATGCTGTCGCGTTGGGATGGGGAGGGGCGCAATCTGGTGCCGGTGTCCGTCAACGTGTCGATGACGGATATCGAGGCGATCGATGTGGCGCGAGTGCTTGGCGACCTGCTCGATCGGTTCAGCATCGATGCTCGCCTGCTGCAGGTGGAGATCACGGAAAGTGCGATCGCACATAACATGGATGTGGTCGAAGAGACCATTCGGGACCTGCATGCGCGGAGTCGCATTGCCGTGCTGATGGACTGGATTTTGGGTCGGCGTATTCGTCACTCAACATGTTGAAGGACATCAACGTCGATGCCATCAAACTCGACATGAAATTCGTTGACCTGAATGCTGACAATGCGGCGAAAGGTTTGAAAATCATCGAATCCGTGATCGACATGGCCTACCAGCTGAGACTGTCGATCATTGCGGAGGGTGCGCAGACCGCCGAACAGGTGAGCAAGTGCGTGAGCTGGGATGCATGTACATCCAAGGATATTATTTCTACCGTCCGCTCACTGTGGGAAAGATGGAGGATTTGCTGGAACACCGCCCGGATGACCAGCATTTCTGGAATATCTCCAAAGATCTGATGCATCGCGACTACCGCATGTCGACGAACGGCCGCAGCATGCTCGAATCGTCGTCATTGTCGGCGCATATTTTTGAAATCCTTAACAAGGGCGTTGCGGAACTGTCCCGACTGAATCTCATCACGGGAGAATATCGCACCATCAAACGCGATCCGAAACTTCCGGACGTGTATGCGGATGATTTTCATGATTACTGCCATGCATTGGTTTCAGAACGGATCATTCATCCAGATGATGCCGGAGAATTCCTGAAACACACGCGATTGTCTGATTTGCGCGACCAACTATTCAGTAAGAAAAAATCGGAATTCACGTATTTTAGAAGCGAGGTCGAGGCGAAAACCAGCGTGATCGCATTCGGTATGCTGGTACCCCCTGATTGCAGTGAGGCCAATCCGTGGGCCGTGGTGCTGATCGGATTCGACCTGTCGCTCGACCTAATCGCCAAGAACATGAAGGAAATCTATCGGCAGGACTCCTTGACGGGATTGCTCAACCGCAATGCATACGACAGCGATGTGGAGCAGCTGCGGAGCGCCGACATCGGGGCGGTGGTGTGCGTGTATGCGGATATGATCGGCCTGCACGAGGTGAACAACCATCTCGGGCATAAGCAGGGCAACCGCATGTTGTGTGAGTTCGCGGACGCGGCGCGCGCGTTCTTCGGCGATGACCGGTTGTATCGCATCGGCGGCGACGAATTCGTGATAATCAGTTCCGCGCATACGGAAGCGCAGACACGCAAGCAGCTGAACTACATGCGTGAGCGCTTGCATACGCAAGGCTGCGAGATATCAGTGGGCGTAGCTCGAGCGAGTCGACTTCCGATCTGCGAAAATCATCGAACAGGCCGAAAACGAGATGCGCCGCGAAAAGAAGGAATACTACGTGCGAGGCGGCAGCAAACGCCAGCTGCGCGGGCTCAACAAAAAACTTGAGGACATTCTGGTGCGTAATCAGGATATGGAATCGTTGCTGCGGCATTTGAACGGACGCTATTCAATCGCATGCATGGTGAATCTGCGTACTGACTCACAGCGTGCGATCATGGTGCCCGACTATTTCCAGAAGATGCTTGACGCGCATGACGGTTCGTTCAAAAGCGCGCTGCATGACTATTGCGAACGATTGGTGGCGCCGTTCTGCAAAGACAGTTTCTCCCTGCTTATGGATTACGGCTTCATTCATGCCCGCGTCGAGTCGGTCGGCGTGTTGCAGTACGGGTACACGCGAAACGACGGAGAGAAGTTCCTGCTTACGATTTTCGCCGATCGACGTTCCAAAGACGAGACCATGTGGGTGTTCTCCAAGGATGATCTGCCGCAGGTCGAGCTGGAATTATTCGAGTCATAAGGGCGTATTGTCTGGTTTTATGCGTTTTTGTGTGATGCGTTCGCATATTTTGTGAGAACGCTCGCAGGAAAGGTTGTGTCGATTTCCAGCCGAATCGCAAAATGGGGTCTATGATGAGAATCGTCGGTCATGGCAACGGTTGCTATGACACGGCGAACAAGCACAGTCGCTTAAAGGAGACATCTATGGTCTATCGCATGATTTTCAACCAGACTGCATACTTCGGTCGCGGCGCCATCAAGGAGATCCCGGGCGTTGCCAAGTCCCATGGCTTCACCAAGGCGTTCATCGTCACCGATCCGGTACTGCTGGAAACCGGCACCGTCAAGAAGGTCACCGATGTGCTTGATGAGGCAGGCATGCCGTACGAGGTCTTCGACAACGTCAAGCCGAACCCGCCGGTCGAATGCATTCAGGATGGCGTTGCCAAGTTCGCCGCATCCGGTGCTGATTTCCTGATCGGTCTGGGCGGCGGCTCCCCGCAAGACACCTGCAAGGGCATCGGCATCATCACCGCCAACCCGGAGTTTGCCGATGTGCTCTCCCTGGAAGGCGTTTGCCGACACCAAGAACCCGTCCGTGCCGATCTTCGGCGTGCCGACCACCGCAGGCACCGCTTCGGAAACCACCATCAACTATGTGGTCACCGATACCGCCAACAAGCGTAAGTTCGTGGCCGTCGACCCGCACGACATTCCGATCGTCGCCTTCGTCGATCCTGATCTGACCGACTCCATGCCGCGCGGCCTCAAGGTCGCCACCGGTCTTGACGCCCTGACCCACGCCATTGAAGGCTACATCACTCCGGGCGCTGGAGCCTGTCCGACTGCCTGAGCATGCAGACCATCCGCATGATTGCCAAGAACCTTGCCAAGAGCGCTGACGGCGACGTTCCTGCAGGCGAGCAGATGGCCTACGCTCCTACATCACCGGCATGGCTACTCCAACGTCGGCCTCGGTCTGGTGCATGGCATGGCCCACCCGCTGGGCGGCCGCCTCGGCGTTGCCCACGGCGTTGCCAACGGCATTCTGCTGGCACCGGTCATGGAATACAACAAGGACTTCACCGGCGAGAAGTATCGTGACATCGCCGACGCCTTCGGTGTCGAAGATGCCTACACCGGCGATCTCGAGACGGTTCGCGAAGAAGCCGTCCAGGCCGTGCACAAGCTCACCGTCGACCTGAAGAACCCGACCACCATCTCCGAAGTCGCGCAACCGAAGCCGATCTGGAAGCACTGGCCCACGACGCTTCAACGACGTGTGCACCCCGGGCAACCCGCGTCAGGCCACCGAAGAAGACATCCTCGCCATCTACAAGAGCCTGATGTAATGCGAAAACTCTCACGAATCGGCAATCGCATGCAGCGAATCTGCAGTGAAACCCGATTGTGAGAGAACATCGCTGAAAGCATTAAAAATCGTGGTGCGAAACTTCACAAAGCATTCGCACCACGATTTTTATATCTGCACATAAATTACGGATTAATCGAAATAATGTAAACAATAATCCGTGATTATCAATCGCAAGTATTGGAATTACTCGTGCTTTTCGCTCCACTCCTCATCGGTGGGAGTGTCATCGTACCATTCGTGGCCTTCCTGCTCGGCCAATTCCATCTGCTCGTTGATCCACGCCGCCTCCGCAGGATTGATATCGGCGGTGTCAAGCACCTTCTGCCATACCGGATACAGCAGATGCATCACCGGATACAGCGCGGTGAGCAGAATCTCCGGCTTATGCTTGCGCGAATGCTGTGGATGCGCGTCGAACGTGTTCTTGAAACGACGCATGTAATTGTTGAACGACGTGAGCGACGTGTCCATACGGCGGGCGCTGATGCCGGCGATCATACGCGGGCAGTACACGGTTTTCAGATCCTTGCCCAGCAGATGCAGCGAAATATCGATATCCTCATGCATCACATCGGCCTTGTCTCGGCACACTTCGTCAGAAATTTCGCGCCAAGCTGAAGCGCGGACCGCCATATTCGAGCCAAACAGCAACGGCTGGCCGCCATCGGCCTTGTAAATGCGCTTGCGCGTGGAATTATCCCCACGCAAACCAAAATGGCGGCTCGGCAGATCGTAATACATCACCGGACCAGTGGCACCCATGGCCTCCGGTCCTCAGTGAAAATGCCGGACACCACTTCGACCCAATCCGGGCGAATCATGCAATCGGCGTCGAAACGGCCCAGAATGTCGCCGGTGGCGTGGTTCAAACCATAATCGCGCGTCGGAATCAGCCCCTGCTCCTCATCCTGATGCAGCAGACGGACGGGTGCTTCCGGGTGGTCTTTGATGAACTGCTCCACCATGGCCACCGTCGAATCGGTGGAACGATTGTCGACAACGATCACTTCATGGGGCATCACGGTCTGCCTAGTGGCATTCAACAGGCAATCGTTGATACGCTCCTCTTCATTCCAAGCGGGGATGACAATTGAAACGTTCAGCATAACTACCACAATAGCTCAGCCTGTACACGACGCCTATCGCTACAATAGGGAGCCATGAGCGACAGCGAACAGCGAATGAACAATACGCAGAGCGAAAACGGTGCGAACACCAGCGAACAGCATGGGACCTCGGCACCCTGTTTCCAGCCAAAGGAGATCCCCGAAAACCACCGGAATGGCTGGGGCGTGCGCTGCTATACATCGCCATAGCCATTGTGGGGTTTACTTTCTGCTGGCGCAGCTGGGGCAAAATCGAATATCTGGTGATCGACATCATCGTCTCGCTGTTCATCGCGCTCGCGGTGGAGCCGGTGGTGGTGCCGCTGGTCAAGCATGGTGGAAACGTTCGTTCGCGTCGCTGTTCTCGCTGCTGATGCTGGCCGTGATGCTCGGCGTGCTGTTCACACTGTTCGGCAACCTGTTCGTGCAGCAGATGATCGCCTTGGTGAACGGTCTGCCCGACCTGTATGAGCAGATGTGCCAGTTCGCCAGTTCAATACGCGAATTTCCAGCTTCCTGAGATCAATAATCTCGGCAATGAGATTCTGAAGAACATTCAAACGTCGTGGGTCACTGATTTCGCGGGTACCGCGCTGAATACGGTGTCGGGATTGTTTTCGTTCCTGATTAACCTCATGACGATAATCATGACCACGTATTACATTTCAGCGGCTGGTCCGAAACTGCGTCGTGCCGCATGCCAGTGGATGGCTCCGGCGGCTCAGCGGCGATTCCTGTTCGTATGGACGGTGAGCCAGAGCCAGATCTCGTCGTTCCTGTTCTCCCGCGCCATTCTCGCGTTGCTGAACGCGTTCTTCACAGGAATCTGTCTGATGCTGCTGCACGTGCCTATTGGCTACCGTTGGCGCTGTTCTGCGGTGTGGTTTCGCAGTTCATTCCTATGTTGGGTACGTATATCGGCGGCGCGTTGCCAGTGCTGTTCGCATGGGGTAGCTGCGGATTGTGGCAGGCCGTGGCGGTGCTGGTGTTTATCTGCGTGTATCAGCAGATCGAGAATCTGATTTTCGCGCCGAAGATCTCCCAGCGCACCATGGATGTGAACGATGCCGTGGCGTTCCTCGCGGTGCTGGCGTTCACCTCGCTGTTCGGCGCGTTGGGCGCGTTCCTCGCATTGCCGGTGGTCGCGTCCGTGCAGACGATCTTCCGCACCTATACAAAGCGGTACGAGCTGGTCGATTCCCCGCTGATGGACGATCCGGTGCCTGAAAAGAAGTCGAAGCTGGTGGAAGGTGCCGAAGTACTCAGCGAGCATCTGCACAATATGCCTCGCGCGGTGCAGGGATCCAGTGCGCATGTGCCTATTCCCGACGAAGTGCGGCAGTTGCAGGAGCAGGCGTACAATATCACCCGTTCCGAGGAATCGCTGGAATCGGACGAAACCGTCGCCATTCCGAAGCACGTGTTGAACAAAACGGAACGCAAGCCATTGCAGGGTCTTGAGAGTGAAAACACATCTCAGGAATCCAACGAAAATCCGGAATCCGGCAATGAACGGAAGAACGGCGAGTCGCGGGAAGCTGAAGGAAGTACGAAAAACGCGGATGACAATCCAAGAAGTAGGTGGCGTTAATGGTACTGCTGAGCGTACTTGACATTCTGCTGGTCATCGTCGGTGGCGCAGGGGTGGTCTATCAGGCAGTGTGCATTCTCATCTCCCTGTTCACCAAGCCGATCAAATTTCCCGACGCGCCGATGGACAAGCGTTACGCGGTGCTGATTTCCGCACGAAACGAGGCGAACGTCATCGGCAACCTCATTACCTGCATCCAAACGCAGACCTACCCGACCGAACTGGTCGACATTTGGCTTGTCGCCGACAATTGCACCGACAATACCGCCGAAGTGGCGCGCAATATGGGCTGCCATGTGATCGAACGCTTCAATAAGGAGCTTGTGGGCAAAGGCTACGCGCTGACGTATCTGCTCGATCAGATGAACGATTCCGGTGCATCCGACCCGTACGATGCGTTCTTCGTGTTCGACGCCGACAACAAGCTCGACAAGCATTACGTCGAAGAGATGAACAAGGCGTTCCAGTCGGGATTCAAGATTCTCACCAGCTACCGCAATTCCGTGAATTTGTCTGACAATTGGGTCTCTTCCGGTTCTGCATTGTGGTTCATCCGTGAATCTCGATTCCTGTCGGCCTCGCGCATGTGGCTCGGCAACAGCTGTCATGTAGGGGGTACTGGCTTCATGTTCTCGCAGGAGATCATGCGTCGCAATAATGGTTGGAAATTCCACCTTTTGACCGAGGATTTGGAATTCACCATGGATTCCTTGCTGCACGGCGACCGCATCGGCTACTGCGGTACCGCGATTCTGTATGACGAGCAGCCTGTCACCTTCGCGCAGAGCTGGCGTCAGCGTTTGCGTTGGAGCAAGGGCTTCCTGCAAGTGTTCCGTTATTACGGGCCGGCTTTGGTCAAACGCGCCATCAGGGAACGCGATTTTTCCGCCGTTGATTTTACGCTGCTGTTGTGTCCGTTCACGGTGATCGGTATTGCGCGCGTTCTGCTGGGACTGTTGTTCGCGACCTGCGGATTCGTGACATGGCAGAGCCAGTTGAGCTCGTTGACCGGTTGGACGTCCGGCATTGTGACGTCGGTGATCGGCATGATGGCGTTGGCCGCGTTGACGATTATTGTGGAACGCGATCAGATTGGCGCCACCAACAAGGAGCTGTTCGCGTATGTGCTGAGCTTCCCGATCTACATGTTCAGTTATGTGCCGATCTCGTTCCAGGCGATGTTCGCCAAGTCCGAATGGAAGCCGATCGAGCATAAGGGATGACGTTCGTTCGCTGGCTTGCGCGTTTCCTGCCTTTTCGTTTTCATTTCGATTTCCGCTTATGACTGGAGTGTTGTTGTTCCATGGATGATTCGGCTGAATACCGGCATGTGAAACACCGTCGATACATCACGGTGGCGCTTTCCGTGTCGCTCACCACGGTATTGTGCGTCGGCTATGTCGTGGCCGACATTTTCGACAAGTTGCCGGGTGTTCTCACATTGCAGGAAGTCGAGCATGCCACAGCCAGAACGCCGGGCAATGCCATTGCGGCCGCGACGATGGTCGGAGGGCTTGACGCTTCGAAAACCGTGGATGCCGTTGCGGCAAAGGCTCTGATCAGCCAGTTTGAGACGGCTGCCTCCGATTTTGGCGGTGAATACGCCATCGCCATCGCCGACGCGGCTGGCAATGTGGTGGCCGAGCAGAATCTCGACACGCCGTATACGCCGGCGTCCACCATGAAAACGCTGACGGCGTATGCGGCTGCGGCCACGCTCGACATGGGTCGACGTTGGAGACGCAGACCTATTTGGAGCAGCGCGAAGATGGCACTTCGCGATTGGTGCTCAAAGGCAACGGCGACATGCTGCTCGGCGTCGGCGAATCTGATTCGGCGCACATCAATGGGCGTGCCGGGCTGGGAACGCTTGCGGCAAACACGGCCCAAGCGTTGCGGCAGCGGGGCATCACTTCCGTGACGCTCGTCTACGATGATTCCCTGTTCGGCAACGACCGTTGGCCCAACGGCATCGCCGAACTCGATCCGGACCACGTGTACTACGCGCCGACCGCATCCATGGCCGTGGATGGCGGGCGAAACTGGAACGGTGCTAATCCTACGGATCCCGATACGTTCAGCACATATCCCGTTTTGAGCACGCAGCCGGCTCGCGAGGCCGCGCTGGTGTTCGCGCAACGCCTGACTGAGCGGGGCATTGCGGTGAACGGTTCCGTGGAACAGGGAGCCGTTCCCGACGGGACCAGCCCCATTGCGACGGTGAGCTCCGCATCGCTGAACGAGATCATGGCGTTCATGCTTCGGCATTCCGACAATTCGCTGGCCGAGGAATTCGGCAGACTGCTGGCTTTGCACCTTAACGCCGGCAATTCACCGGCCGGAGCGGTGCAGTCGGTTGAACAGGTACTGGCTCAGCGGGGGATTTCCACCGAAGGCCTCACCATGGTTAACTGCTCGGGACTGGCTGAGGATTCCAAACTCACCGCACATACCCTGCTTGACGTGCAGCAGCGTAATCTGACGAGCGGGTCCGGTTCCGCCGCCGCTGAGGGGCTGTCGATTGTAGGATTTGTGGGCACTGCTGCGAATCGTTTGAACGATGCTGACGAAGCTGGTCTTATCCGTGCCAAAACCGGCAGTTTGGGAGATGTGACTTCCATGACCGGCAATGTGTCGCGCCATAATGGCGGTGCGTTGAGTTTTGCCGTGATCGTCAACGATCCTGATGATTCCGAAGCCGCGAAATCCGCTATCGACACATTTGTGGCAGCACTACCGAAGTTGTGACGCATGGTGTATTCGTCACGTTTGCGCAAGGGAATCGGCGAACTGCGCGCCGCGTTGGAATCGGCCGGTTTGGGATTGCAGGATGCCCGTTTCGCCCGTCATGGCGAGCACGCGCCCGATGTGGACGCTCCGCTGATTATGGTGGCCTGTTCCGGTGGGCGCGATTCGATGGCGTTGGCTGCGGTTGCTGCGAAAACGTGCGCTTCATTGGGATTGCGATGCGGGGCGATTATCATCGACCACCAGTGCAGCAAGGCTCT
>ENA-OQAZ01001122-OQAZ01001122.1-human-gut-metagenome-genome-assembly--contig:-NODE-1122-length-13527-cov-2.707239_pt1 | contig 13527 bp, 13 predicted proteins | sample MGYA00242737_ERZ504531 | MGnify/ENA primary metagenome ERZ504531 (study PRJEB26092, sample SAMD00036244) | human gut metagenome | host: Homo sapiens | study: EMG produced TPA metagenomics assembly of...
TGCAAAAACTTTTTTATTTTTTTTCTTCCCTGCATCCTGATTCCCCCTTTAATTATAAAAATACTGTCTTCTTGGATACTTCGGTTTCTATAAGAGATAATACAACCGTAATCAATACCAGCACAATTGCAACCGCAGATGCTTTTCCGGTATTAAAGTTACGAAATGCCTCCTGATAGTAATAATACAACAGAGTCTCGTAGCTCCGGCAGGTCCTCCCTGTGTCAGCACCTGGATCTGGTCATATGCCTGAAGCGAACTGATGGTTGACATAATAACCAGGAAAAATGTAGTAGGAGAAATCATTGGAATAATAATTTTCCAGAATCTCCAGAAACTGTTTGCTCCGTCGATTGCTGCCGCTTCCAGCAGATTCTGCGGAACTTTCCGGATGGCTTCCATATAGAAGATCATCGTCCATCCTATGGACTTCCACACTGTCACGATCAAAACACTCAGCATAGCTGTCTCACTGCTCTGTGTCCACTGAGAACCCGGTAATCCAAACAGTTCCAATACAAAGTTCAGAATACCAACACGCGGTTCAAAGATCCAGGACCATACAACACTGACCGCTACCATCGGCGTGATATAGGGAGCAAATATTACCGTTCGATAGATTCCGGTTCCTCTTCTCGCCCCATTCATTGCCAGTGCTACCAGAAGTCCGATCACAATAGATGGCACGGTACTTCCCAGCGCAAATACCAGTGTGTTCCAGAGTACTTTTCCAAAGTTCGGATCTTTTAACAAACTGGTATAATTCTTCAACCCCATAAAGTGAATATTTTCTGACATCATATCCCAGTCTGTAAAACTAAGCCCTCCGGACCAGATGATCGGTATGATCCAGAACACCAGTAACGGTATCATTGCCGGCAGGATAAAAAGAAAACCCATCATATTTTCTTTTCGCGAATATTTTTCTTTTACAGCTCGTTTTTTTCCTTTTCCCATGAATTCCTTCACTTCCTTCCTCCATTTGTTACAGAAATTATATCATTTCCTTCCTTTCATCTACATATCCCAGTTTGCCATTCCCTATCATTTTTTGTCATTTTGCACATAGAATCGTTCTTTTCACCATTTTTATGTGTTATAATAACCATATTCTATATATTTGACTTTTGGAGGGATTTTTATGAATATTTTCCAGAACCGGAGCATGGTGCATAAAATATGTCTGATTTCTATTTTCTGTCTTACCATACCTTCCCTGCTTTTTTCTTTTTATCTGTATAAACGGCAGTCCAATGAATTCTATCGTCAGCTGTTAAAAGAGCAGAATCTTTCTATTGAACAGACCGCTAATTCTGTCAATTCTGTTTTGTACTCTATCAATGAATTGTCACATGATCTTGCATACAGTGATCCTCTGTTTACTTTTGTCTCCAGGCAGTATCGTGTCGGTCTTGAAAAATATCCGATCTGGCAAAAAAACAATTAAATGAAGTAATCTCTTCGATAAAATATTCTCTGAAATTCCAAAATCTCGGGATCAGTGCAGCCAATATCTTTACCACACAGACCCCCGAACAGGAGGGCGATTACTTCTGGTCCTTCCATCGTCTGGCTGATCTTCCTTTTTTTCAGGAATTTGCAGTATCCGAACAGTTTTCTGCTTTGTACTATCTGAATCCGAAAGATACCAAAGCCTTTCATGAAGTCTGTGGTTACACCTCTGCCTCTGCAGACAAAGATATGATTCTGATTATTCAGAAGATTCTTAACTCTTCCTCCGATTTCTGTATGGGGTATCTGATTTTCGAATGTTCCCCGGCAAAAATCTTTCCATCCACATTTTCTTCTCAGAACGGAAATTATTTTGCCTGGTTTGAAACTTCTCACAGAAGTTACGGAAATATAAGTATTTCTGATGCAGATAAATTACTGGAACATTCCTCCGATACTTCTGCTTTTTCTATTACCGTAGATCACCAGCAATACATCGGATGCTCATTGAAAAATTTTGATATTACAGTCTTCAGTACACAGCCTTTGCTTACAGATGCCTATAAGCTTCCTGCTTTCAGTCTTTCTCTGATACTGGCTGTATCCGCTCTGATTCAGCTTACAGTTCTGACCATTTTCATCCGAAAATCCTTTGATCAGCTGCACAAGGATCTGACGCTTATGGATAGGATCATCGTCGATGGATTTCACGAAAAAATCCCGGAAGTCCGCACTGATGAAATCGGTATGATTGCTCACCGATACAATATTCTGCTTGATAAGATCAATGCCCTGATTCAGGAAACCGTACAGAAAGAAACTGCTCAGTCACATGCGCAGCTGAAAGCACTGCAATATCAGATCAATCCGCATTTTATCTATAACACCCTCAGTGTTTTCTCCGGATACGCCTCGCAAAACGGACAGGATACCCTTGCAGAATCTATCGCTTCTTTCGGTCAGATTCTGCGTTATAATATTAAAAATGACAGTTTGTATGCTTCCATTGATTCCGAGTTACACTGTGCATACTCTCTGATCAATGTATACAATATCCGTTATTTTAATCAGATTCAACTCACCGTGGATGTTCCCCCGGCTCTGAAACAGTTTCGTATCATCAAATTCTTACTGCAACCGCTTTTGGAAAATTCCATCCTGCATGGCCTTGATCAGCCGGGTACTTCTCTGGATATTTTTCTTTCCATATGTCTTACGGATGACTTTCTTGATATCGAACTCTCTGACAACGGAAAAGGTATGTCCCCGGAACGTCTTGCAGAAGTTCTGAACTACATGCAGCATCCTTCCGAAGAACTTCCGGCTTCTTCCAAAGGCTCTTTTATCGGTCTTCAGAACATCTACCGGCGCCTGAAACTGTTTTACGGACAGTCTGCAAAGCTTTATATCGAAAGTGAAGAACAGTGCGGAACTATGATCACCCTGCATTTTCCTGCGATTTTTTCAGAGACTGCCGGCAACCTGCAATCATAACACCACACAAAATATATCGAGGTGACAACATGGCTTTACATAATATTTTAATTGTTGATGATGAGTACTATATCTGTGAAGGGCTGCACAAAAAACTCGTTCAGCTGAACCATCCCTGCATCGGTGAAATACTCACCTGCCTTTCCGGTGAGGAAGCGATTTCCGTGTGCAAAACTTATAAACCACATATTATTTTTACAGATATCAAGATGAGCGGCATCAATGGAATTGAACTGATTCATGCTCTGCGGGAAACTCTCCATCCGGTTCAGTTCATTGTTCTCAGCGGATATGATGATTTTGAATATGTCCGTGGTGCGTTTCAAAATGGCGCTATCGACTATCTTCTGAAACCGGTTCTGAACGATGATCTGACACGGGTAGTCGCTGCCGCACTTTCCACACTGGACGCGAATTATCGGGACCTCGGAAAACAACGGGGAACTCTCTTTCAGTTTTCCGCCGATGTACTTCGAAAAATAGTTTCCCTGCCGATATCTGCTCCAGTTCCTGCTTCACTTATTACCAACATGGAGCAGATCGGTATCGGTCCGAATTGCTGTATCGCTCTTGTTGCTTCCCTGACACCATGGAATTCCGATGAAGCAACCGCGTATAGCAACCAGATTTACGACAATTTTCACCATGTACTGTGCAACACGATAGCAGAATCCAAACTTTGCATTCTCTGTGATGCAAAAGATTACGAATCGCTGCTGGCTTTTCTCTCTTCCTCTGTCAGCAGTTCTGCCACACTTGCCTGCAGTGTCACCGCAGCATATCCGGTCATGCAGGTTGCAGAGCTGTACCAGACAGCAGAAGAACTGCTCGCTCTGCGGCTTCTTTATGGCTATGGAAAAATTTTTACCACGATGGAACAGGGACACAGCGCGGAACTGTCCCCAAGATTAAAACATCTGGTCACACAGTTTCTGGAAAATCCTTCCTTAATCTCCGGCAATGCGCAGCGTACCACTTTTTACAGGGAAATAGAGAAATTATCTCTGCCGGATCTTCGGAATTTTTTTCAGTATTTTAATGAAATACTTAACCTGACCATTTTAAATTCCAACACCGGCAGAAAAAATTCTCCAAAAGTTTCTCTTTTTGACTTTGCCACCTACAGAGAACTGGAAGAATATTTTTATAACCGGCTAAATGAATATGCAAAAACAGCGATACACACCCGGCAGACCCTTGATTCCATGACTCTGATCCGAAATTACATAGATCTTCATTATATGGAAAATCTTACGCTGACGGATCTCGCCGACCGTTTCTTTATCAGTTATTCGTATCTGAGTAAGTCATTCCGAAAGACTTTTCATATGTCGTTTCAGGAATATTTGCGGATGCTCCGGATGGAACAGGCATTAACGCTTCTTAAAGATCCGGGACTTTCGATTCAGCAGATCGCTGCTCAGGTCGGATACGAAAATGCATTTAACTTTTCCCGTTCTTTCAAAGCACAGTATGGCGTCTCACCAAGCCATTTTCGCAATACCTGACCGGATCATATTCTGTATACAATCACGACCACCGGCTTGCCCTAACAAAAAGGAAACCGGGAAACTGAGAACAGTTTCCGGTTTCCTTCACTGTAACATTACACTGACCACCGGCCAATTCACTATATTTGACAAAAAATTCACATTGCTTTTATGCAGAACCTCTTATTTCCTTTCAGATCTCGATCTGTAAACCGTCATAAGCCAGTTCCAGTCCTTCTGACGCCACAATCGATTCGTACCAGTCATGCGGCGGACACCAGTGTGGGGACAGATGCGTCAAAAGAAATCTGCTATTCTCACGCAGGCACTTATTTTCCTTCAACCGCTCCCTTATCCGGATATTGTTCACCAGACACATATGTCCGCCATACTGTTCATTCAGTCCTGTAGTTCCTTCCATAATAACTGCATCGTACTGATATTCCTGTATCAATGCAAACTGATCCTCGTCATAACTTCCGGAATCCAGCGCATACAATAGCGTTTTTTCATCTTTCTGAATGATATAACTGTGGGAAAATCCCTGTTGCGATCCATGATTTCCGCGAACCGGCAAGATTCTGTACCCATCCGTTTTCTCCTCCTTTCCCTCTTTGATCTCATGCAGATTTATTTTCAGTTCTTCCATGTCATCCAGACTTTTTCTGAGTGTTTCCATCACGAAAGAATTTCCGTAAATATTCAGCTGCGGGATATCGGTAAACCGTGGGCCTCCATGTCTCATCTTTTCGACATAAGTAAGCGGCAGCAAGCTTTCATCCGTATTTCTCCAGTACAGATGCTGCGGTTGCAGATGATCTTCATGAGGATGTGTGACCAGAAGGGTCTTGATCTTTGATAAATTCACTCCGAACCGGGCTGCATTATCAAACACGATGGTCCGATATCGATCAGCAGTTCTTCATCTATCACCATGCTGCTGTTTGTTCTCAGGTTTTTTCCTCTGTGTTTTCTTGCATAAGTACAATGAGGACATTCGCACCAGTATCCCGGATAACCTTCCCCTGCTCCTGTTCCTAAAAATGTCAGTTTCATACACGTACCTCTTTTCCTTATTTTTCTTAATTATAAATCTCTTTTCTACCGTTTTACAACAAAATCCGTATATTCTTCCCTTCCCGTAACAAAACTCCCTCTTCCGACAGATTTTTAAATTCCCGCATCATGGCACTCCGGTCCACACACAGATATTCTGCTAATGTAGTATAAGATACCGGCAGTGTAAATACCTGCTTCTTTTTCTCTCCTCCCACTTCATTCAGATACGCCATAATTTTTTTCCGGATGCTGTTTCTGGATAAAACATAGATCCGGTTTGCCTGCTGGCTGGATCTCATGGCGATCAGCTGTAACAGATTACTGACCATCTGGCTGTGAAAGCTGCAGGCATTTTCACAGCGTTTGATCACGTGCTCATAATCGATAAACATCACCCTGGTTCTTGTCTTTGCACATACATAATAATGTTGGGACGGTTCCGGTAAAAGCAAGGGTTCCCCGAACACATCATCCTTTTTCAGTTCATCCATCAGATACTGACTGCCTTCTACATCATTTCCATAAAGAGATGCCTGCCCTTCCAGAATCAGACCGATTTTTTTCATCGTACTGGTATACTCCATGATAATCTCATTGTTCTGATATACTGCTTCCCGCATCTGAAAACAGACACGCATCCGTTCCTGCTCTTCCGGTAAAATATGGGAAAACAATGTCACTTTTTCCATACCGATTCCTCCCTTATATTTCTCTGATCGCTTCCTTTGCTTTTCTCTTCTTTTTTATCTATACACTTGTTTTGTTGCTTTTGCAACAGATTTTTCTGTTTTTTTCGGTTATACTATCTACAACAGAACATAGAAACTCTGGCACTCAGAGTTCGATAATTTTTTATCAAACTATAATTTTTACAGGAGGATTTTTATGAGAATCACAGATACTATCAAATACGTAGGCGTCAACGATCACAAAGTGGATTTATTTGAAGGCCAGTACCCGGTAGCCAACGGTATGGCTTACAACTCTTACGTGATCCTCGATGAAAAGATCGCTGTCATGGACACCGTAGACGCAAACTTCACCCACGAATGGCTGGATAACCTGGAGCAGGTACTTGATGGCCGCAAACCGGACTACTGATCGTGCAGCACATGGAACCGGATCATGCAGCCAACGTGGCTAATTTCCTGAAAGTTTACCCGGACACCACCGTTGTCGCCAACGTAAAGACCTTCCAGATGATCTACAACTTTTTCGGACTTACTCTGGAGGGACAGAAGCTCGAAGTTACCAACGGTGGCACGTTAAGCCTTGGAAACCATCAGCTGACCTTTGTATTTGCTCCGATGGTACACTGGCCGGAAGTTATGGTAACTTACGACAGCACCGATAAAGTACTCTTCTCCGCTGACGGCTTCGGCAAATTCGGAGCCCTGGATGTGGAAGAAGACTGGGATGATGAAGCCCGCAGATACTTCATCGGCATCGTAGGAAAATACGGCACACAGGTTCAGTCCCTCTTAAAAGTGGCTGCAACCCTCGATATCCGGATCATCTGCCCACTCCACGGACCGGTACTTTCAGAAGATCTCGGACATTATATCGGTCTGTATGACACCTGGTCCTCCTACACACCGGAAGAAGAGGGCATCGTGATCGCCTACACTTCCGTCTATGGTCATACGAAAAAAGCAGTCGATCTGCTGGCTGACAAATTAAGAAGCAAAGGATGTCCGAAGGTTGTCGTATACGATCTGGCAAGAGACGATATGTCCCTGGCTCTCTCCGATGCTTTCCGCTACAGCAAACTGATCCTTGCCACCACAACCTACAACGCAAGCATCTATCCGTTTATGCACGACTACATCTCCCGTCTGGTGGAACACAACTTCCAGAACCGTACGGTAGGTCTGATCGAGAACGGTTCCTGGGCTCCTCTGGCTGCCAAGGTGATGCGTGAGATGATGGCAAAATGTAAAAAGATCAACTGGCTCGATACCACCGTAAAGATCCTCTCCGCCATCAATCAGGACAATCAGGATCAGCTGGAAGCCATGGCAGATGAACTGTGCAAAGAGTACATTGCCCAGAACGATACCCTTGCCAATAAAAATGACCTGACCGCACTGTTCCGGATCGGTTACGGCCTGTATGTGGTAACTTCTAACGACGGTAAGAAGGATAACGGTCTGATCGTAAACACCGTCATCCAGCTGACCGATACTCCGAACCGTGTAGCAGTTAATATCAACAAAGCAAACTATTCACACCATGTCATCAAACAGACCGGTATGTTAAATGTCAACTGTCTGTCCACGGAAGCACCATTCTCCGTCTTCCAGCAGTTTGGCTTCCAGACCGGACGAAGCGTGGATAAATTTGCCGGTCAGACCGTACACCGTTCCGACAACGGACTGGTCTTCCTGGATAAATACATCAATGCCTTTATGTCTCTCAAAGTAGAAGACTATGTGGATCTCGGTACACACGGCATGTTTATCTGCAGCGTGACCGAAGCCCGCGTGATGAGCAATCAGGAAACCATGACTTACACCTACTACCAGAACAACGTAAAACCAAAACCGGAAACCGAAGGAAAGAAAGGTTTTGTCTGCAAAGTCTGCGGCTATATCTACGAGGGTGATGAACTTCCGGCAGACTACATCTGCCCGCTTTGCAAACACGGAGCTGCTGATTTTGAGCCGATCGGATAAATAACAAAAATAAGAAGTTTATAGAGTTTTTACCCCGAATATGATACACTCAAGGAAATAGAATTTTACCTGTATTTTACATTAGATAAGAAAGGCATACTATGAAAAAAGACCGTGAAGAAAATTTTTAAAGTACTTGGTATCGTACTCGGGGTAATTTTACTGGCTCTGATTGCTTATATCATTTATCTCTACGCCAGCTACCATCGCATCGAAGACAATCTGGTTCTGGAAGTGGAACCTGCCCCTGACGCCGGAGAGGATCTGGAGGGACTGACTTCCGGAGCCCGCCCGGATTCTGCATCCGCACGGTACAACACGGCACTGACTGCCGGGGAAACCTACTCCGCACTGACCTACAACCTTGGTTTCGGTGCTTACACACCGGACTTCAGTTTCTTCATGGACGGCGGCAGATCCTCCTGGGCCAAAAGCAAAGAAAGTGTGCAGAACACCATACAGGGAGCCGGTGAACTCATTGCTTCTTATGAACCTGATTTTGCATTGCTTCAGGAAGTAGATCTTGATTCCACCAGAAGTTATCATGTAAACGAATATTCCATCTTAAAGACTTGCCTGAGTTCCTACAATTCTGTCTTCGCACAGAACTATGACTCCGCGTTTCTTTTCTATCCGTTTACACAGCCACATGGAAGCAGCAAATCGGGGCTTGCTCTGTTTTCCAGATATCTGGTGACCGATTCTCTGCGGAGAAGTTTCCCGGTGTCTACATCCTTCAGTAAATTTTTTGACCTGGATCGCTGCTACAGTATTTCCAGACTGCCTGTGGATAACGGAAAAGAACTTGTAATTTTTGAACTCCACATGTCCGCCTACGGCAACAGCGACGCAATCCGTGAGGGTCAGATCCGTATGCTTGCCGATGACATGCAGAAAGAATACGAGGCCGGCAATTACGTCCTGTGCGGCGGTGATTTTAACCATGATCTGAAAGCCTCCGAGGACGATTCCGAAAATCGCGAGTCCTGGGCATACCCCTTCCCGAGAGCCAGCCTTCCTGACCACTTTTCTTTCTGCATCGATCAGCTGACGGACGAGGAACGGGATTCCATGTGGAACAGCGCCAGAAACGCCGACATGGAATATGTGCCGGCTGAAACGTATACCGTAACACTGGATGGATTTATTATCTCAGACAATATCGAATGCGTCTCCTACGACAACATCAACACCGGATACACCTATTCGGATCATGATCCGGTATATCTCGAATTCACATTAAAATAATATAAGGCAAAAATATAAGGGAACAGACCTGTACAACGATCTGTTCCCTTATATTTTACTCAGAAATCTGTCCGGCAATCGTATCCTCGATCACCCACAGGCTTCTTATCCTTCAAAAACTATCCTTTATCCGCTGACACATCCTGGCCCTTTTTCTTTTTCATATAAAGCCAGACGCAAATCACCACGAAAGCCACCGTAACAGCTGCCAGAAGCGGCCATACGGTGATCGGACAGACGCTTTCACTGATCAGGTTCAGTGCCTGATAGGCTGTGTAGATACCGAAGATTGCAAAGATCACAAATGCCAGCGTATTTAACAGTCCACCCGGAGTCTTGCTCTTTAACAGATATCCCACCAGCATACCAAGAATGTCCGCTAAAAAAAAGTCCCAGAGAGCATCCGATCCATACGATAAACGCAGCCCCCATCCCTTCATTGGCACCAAAGGTAATGGCTGTCAGCTGTGTTTTATCTCCCAGCTCTGCTACAAAGAACGTACAGAACACTGCCAGAGGAGCAAATTTGATCTTGCTCTTTCCGCCCTCTTCTTCCTCTTCATCCTCGTCTCCTGCAAGCGTCGATGCCGCAAAATAAAGGAAGGCAAAAGCTGCAACAATCTTAATCAGCCATTCCGGGATAAATTCGCTGACCAGTCCGCCCGCCAGTACCGCAAGACCATTCAGCACCAGGATCGCTGCCGCCGTTCCCATGATAATATCTTTTAACTTATACTTGGAAGTCAGCGCGATCAGCATCAGCTGCGTCTTGTCACCCATTTCCGCGATAAATTCCGTGAAAAATACCTTTAAAAATAATAACATGTTCTCCCTCTCTGTGATTCAATAATTGTTTTAATTATTATCTGATCACAATATAAATCGCATACGCCACATAAAGTGCGATCATACAGAACCCTTCCACTTTTCCGATCCGTTTCTTTGTCGCCGCAAAGATCCACACACATACGGTAAATACAATCAGCACACACAGATCGATGATATTTTCTCTGATGAGCGTAATCGGCTGATCGCAGATGCGATACCGAGAACCATCAGAATGTTAAATATATTGGATCCCACTGCGTTTCCAAGTGCCATATCTACTTCGTTCTTTTTCGCTGCAACGATTGAAGTTACCAGTTCCGGCAGAGAAGTTCCGATGGAAACGATCGTAAGTCCGATCAGCGTCTGACTCATCCCAAGATCACCGGCAATTCTTGCTGCCGCATCAACAGTAACATCTCCACCAATGGCAATAGCAACCGCACCTCCAACGATAAAAAGAATACTTAACGGCATGGATATCAGCCTGATCTCTTCGTCCGAACCACCTTCAATCTCCACCTGTTTTCCTTCTTTACTGGCTTTCATCGCTGTACGGATCATATAGAAAATATAACCGGCAAAGCATCCCAGAAAGATTACGCCATCCAGATGCCCCAGTATCATCGAAGATGTATCTCCGATTCCGGCGATTCCAAAGAGCAGTAACATACCGGCACAGATCAGTGAAAACGGGATGTCTCTTCGAATCGTCTCTTTTGCCACATTGACCGTAGCCAGCACGCCGCAGACACCAATAACCACCATCAGATTAAAGATATTGGAACCTACGACATTGCTCACAGCAAGTTCATTATTTCCTGTAAGAGAAGCCGACACACTGACCGCCGTCTCCGGAAGCGACGTTCCCATCGCCACGATCGTAAGTCCAATGATGATTGCCGGCACATGCAAACGCTTTGCCACACTTGAACTTCCCTCCACAAAATAATCCGCTCCTTTGATCAACAGCACAAACCCAATCACAAGTGCAACCAGAACCAGCGCAAATGGAGCATTGTTAATAAAGTTTTCCATAGTTTCCTCCTTTTTTCTCTCCATGAGTTTCCGTCATCCCAACATCTCTTCCTCGTCTTCCAGCAGCTTACAGCACTCTGCTGGTTGGTACAGACACGACGTCGACCCGCTGCCTGCGTAAAAAAAGACTCATGTATATCTTCACCTCGGATCAGACTTCTTATTCCGAAGCAAAGATATACATGAGTCTCATTATTTAAGATTTGCCAGATTGTACTCTGTGCTACAATCAGAATGTTGACAAACCACACTTTCGCGCTAACTACTCCCTCATGGAATATTTTATTACTTGATAAATAATATCAAATAGAAGGTAGTATGTCAACGGGAAATCCGAGTATAGTATAGTTGTTAAATTTCTCCCTTTCAGTTGGCCACGATTTTCTGAGTGCCACATAAGAAATCAAAAAATTAGCCAACCAGCCGGCAGGTACAGCAAGCCAGACAAATGCGATACCAAAACGAGGTGCGCAGATCAAAGCAACTGACAGACGGATTGCCAGGTTGACCATATTTGCAATGAGAAAAGGCCGCATGATTCCAAGTCCACGAAGAACGCCATCCGTTGCCATCTTGATGCCCATGAAAATGAAAAAGTAACCGAGCCATCTCATATAATCCCCAGATACCTGATATGCTAAAGCGGTTCCATCTTTCCCCAGGAATAACGAGGAAATTTGAGTATGCAGTGTTTCAATGACTACAAAAGCAAGAACTGCAAACCACAGATCCAACACCAGTGCAGCGTGATATCCTTTTTTGAGACGTTCTATTTTCTTTGCGCCAAGATTCTGGGATACATACGGTGAGACTGCATTTCCAATGGATACAAAAATCAGTGAAAAAACATTTTCTACCCGCATCGTTGCCGAATAACCGGCGAGTGCCTGTGTACCGAATGGATTTACAACTGCCTGTACGATCATCATACCAATGGATACTGTGGATTGCTGGAGAACTGATGGTACGGCGATTCGAAGCATAGAACGTAACTCTCTCCCATCAAACCAGGCAAAATGACTTTTATACCGGCGCATCCGACTAAAGAAAATCAAAAGTGAAAACACTCCGGAAATCCCCTGTGCAATGAGAGTTGCAAGGGCTGCACCGAACACACCCAGGCCAAGTCCTGCCACCATCCAAAGATCCATAAATATATTCAAAACAGAAGAAAATACCAGGAAATACAGTGGTGTTTTACTGTCTCCAAGAGCCCTCACATATTAGAGTCATGTTGTAAAAAACGGTTGCACCGGTGCCCAGAAGCACCACAAACATATAGTCATAGGCTTCTCCGGAAATATCCTCAGGAATCTGCATCCAGCTAAGTATCTGATGCGCAAGCGACAACAGACAAGTGTAAGAACCACCGTAAAGGCAATACTTAAAAGAGTGGAAACAGCAATGCTTTTTCGCATTCCTTTTTCATCCTTTGCACCACAACGCTGCCCAGGCAGATACCAAATCCACCGGTAAATCCATTGATAAAACAGAACACAAAGTAGATAATAATGCTGGTGGAACCAACTGCTGCAAGGGACTCTGCTCCCAGCGTTTTTCCCACGATCACAGAATCTGCCAGAGTATAAAAAGCTGAAACAGGTTTCCTAAAATTACAGGAATGGCAAATTTCAGCAAAGACCAGAACGGATTTCCTGTGGTCAGATCCATTTCTTTTGAACGAGACATCTGTACCTCCCTCTTGCGCTGCACATGTGCTGGCGCTATAATAAAAATATAAACCACTTGGAGAATTGTATATGTCAATGCGAAAAATTCTGGTAGACGATACCAACAGAGAACTTTGCCCTCATGGAACCGAAAGCTTTCCAATGACAGTGAGTCATGATGATCTCTGGGATTTTGAAGGAAAAAGTGTTCCCATTCACTGGCATAATGATCTGGAGATCAGCCTTCCCAGAAAAGGAGAATCTATCTATCAGATTTATCAAAAAAGCTATCATCTGAATCCAGGAGAAGGTCTTCTCATAAATCGAAATGTGCCTCACAGCTGCCATTCACCGGGCAATCAACCAGCCAGATACAGCACCATTCTGGTCCGCCCGGACTTTATGTACGGAGACTTTGGAAGTGATGTGGAGAAAAACTGTTTCAGACCTTTTCTTCAAAACGCAGCAATTCCATGTGTTCTTTTGACGCCTGATACACCTTCGCACCAACAGATCCTGGAAAGCTTAATCTGATCGACAGCTTTTGATCACAACCTTACTGTTACGAATTGAAAA
>ENA-OQAZ01001123-OQAZ01001123.1-human-gut-metagenome-genome-assembly--contig:-NODE-1123-length-13497-cov-1.523785_pt1 | contig 13497 bp, 21 predicted proteins | sample MGYA00242737_ERZ504531 | MGnify/ENA primary metagenome ERZ504531 (study PRJEB26092, sample SAMD00036244) | human gut metagenome | host: Homo sapiens | study: EMG produced TPA metagenomics assembly of...
CAAACTGTTATGAATGTTCCAGTTCCAGGCGCAGCTGCTTTAAGATCCGCCGGATGATCGATATCCCTTAATTCCCGCTCATCCACTTCCATCATCCAGATATCTTCCGGATGCTCCTGCATGATCTGTCGTCCGCCTGATCGCCTTCCAGGGCAAGAAGTTCCTTTTTATATTTTCCGGCAAACAGATTGGGACTGCCTCTGTGCCCCTTTGCACATACACAGCCGATCCTTTACCGCTTTTTAAAAAGCCACGGACAAACTCTGCTATGGTCTCCCCCCTCATACATGGCTGGTCCGCTACAAAATAGAGGAATGCATCCGTGTCTTTCCTTGAAACTTCCGTTCCCAGCTTTAAAGATGCCGTGATCCCAAGATCACTGTCCTCATTGAAAATACGTTCTGCTTCAGGAACCCGGTCAAAAGAACCGGATAAGACTCTTTCATACTGGCTGATCAGAAAAAGTTCACACCGGATCTTGTCCTCTGCTAAAAGCCTGGCTGCTTTCTGCAAACTTAACAGCCCATGGAGATACAGCGGTTCGCCCTGAAATTCTGTTAGCAGCTTGTTTGTCCCATACCGCTTTCCAAACCCAGACGCCATATAGATCAGCGATACATTCATTTACACTCCTCCTTTATCTTTAATGTTCTCCCGGAATCTTAAAATAAGTCAAAAGAAGATTCTTCATACATTTTTCCTGTTAATATTCCCTGCTCTTCTCCAGCTGACTTTAAAATGTATTTCCCCTGTTCTTCTGCTTCCTTTGTATCTGCCTGGTTCAGCGCCATGATCACCAGAGAGTCTGAAAATACTTTTCTCAAAGGTTTCAGATATCCTTCCCTCATGAGATAAGCCATTTTTTCCTCTGTCATGATCCAGTGCCCGTTTTTTTCCTCATCTTTCAATTTTAAGAGGGCTTCTGACTGGTTTAAACGAAAACAACAGCTGTCTGACTGTTTTCCAATGGCACCAAGGCCATAGATACAGATAATGACACTGGAATTTTCCGGTATCACCGGCTCATTTTCCCCTGGAACTTTTACTGGAAGACGTTTAGATCCATCTGCTTCTATAAGCACAATATCTGCCAATGCCGCAGCCTGTTTGTAAAAATCCTTATCCCAGAAAGCAATCTTTCCATCCTTTACAGGGCGTCCTGCTACTGCGATGGATTCTTTCTCAAGCATGCTTCTTACCATTTCCAGATCCCGTTTAAAAACTGCAAAATGTTCTGGCTCTGCCATGTGGGTCGTGGTCATTACCAGTACCTTTAACCCTCGTTCTCTCCCTTCCCAGGCAAGACGGCGGATATATGAAGTTTTTCCTCCGCCTCCTGCAAATGAAGGATGACCGGATGATCTTTTTGTGTGCGGAGATGTCTATCTATGGAAAGGGCCATCCACAGTGCATCTGTCTGCGTCCAGCTTCCCCCATTTTTTACTGAAATCCTCAAAACAATTCCCCCAAAAATTTTGCCATTTGATACATTCTAACATACTTTTTCAGACCGTAAAGAAATCTGCACCTTGAAGACACAAATGGAAATACAAATAAATCTACAAAAACAAAACGCAAAAAGACCCAAAACAGGTTTCCGGAAAATCCCGGGCTGTTTCAGGTTCCTTTAAGTTTCTTTAAATCTTATATTACCTAAGAAATTATTTGCTACAGATTACTTTATACATATCATAAGCTAGAGTTCCAAATACAAATGCTACTGTGATTGCTGCCATATTCTTATCTTCCTTTCTGAGTCATAGTTTTTATAGTTACAGTTCATCCAAACCAACATATGGTGAACCCGCCGTGCTTCTTGTTTTCATGAATATGGAAACAAGAAGATGTCATGACTGAACTGTAACTTTTTATGGATCAATTGCTGTTTTATTGCTTGTTTAATTTCTTTCTTAACTCTGAACATAGTATAACCTAAAAATTTTGGTACAATCCGCAAAAATAATAAGGTTTTCGATAAAATCTAAATCTTTTTGTGTATTGTGCAAAAAATTTTAGTTTTAACAAATCTGCCAAATTATTAACGTATTTTGAGAAAACTTATCATTTAACTCTATAGACATTTTCCCATAAATCATGTATGATTTTACCATAGTTAGTTAAGGCTAACTTCATTTAAACAAAACATATTACTTATCATTCCCCATACATATAGTAATGAACATGTTCTCAATACGTCCGTATGTTTTCCGGGGTATAAGATTCCGAGAGGACATACCATTAAAAGGAGGCTGCATTATGAGCGTTGTTATCATCGGCGGACATGACCGTATGGTCAGTCAGTATAAAAAAATCTGTAAAAACTATAACTGCAAAGCAAAGGTATTCACCCAGATGAGTGCCAGTCTGGACAAGCAGATTGGAAGACTGATCTTTTAGTTCTGTTCACCAATACCGTTTCCCACAAAATGATCCGCTGCGCCTTAGATGAGGTCAATGAAAATGAAACTGAGATCGTTCGCTGTCATACCAGCAGTGGTACTGCCCTTACTGAAATCTTAATGCAGCACGTTCCGGCATAAAATCTTATAAACATAAAAAACAGGACTGTTTCCATCTGATCATTTCACCTCCAGACAGGTGTCAATGTCAGTGGCCACAGTCCTGTTTTGCAGGTGATATTGACGTCTTTTATCCCTGCATACTGATATCCATTACAGGTCAGACACCATATGCTGATCCGGTTAAACCGCAGCTAATACTCTTTCAGCGCCTGCACTGCACATTCCACCTGCTCTTCTGTATTAAAATGAGAAAAGCTGAAACGCACAGCTCCCTGATCCACAGTTCCTAATGCGCCATGCATCAAAGGTGCACAATGGCCACCGGAACGGGTGTCGATCTCATATTCTGCTGACAGATAGTCACTTATCTCCCCTGAATCTTCTTCTCCCAGATTCAATGATACAATGGCAGCTCTGTCTTTCTGTGAAAAATCCCCATAAATACGGATATCCGGGATTTCCTTTACCTGTTCATAAAAAAGCTTCATCAGCTTGTGTTCTCGGTTTCTTATAGTATCAATCCCTTCTTCTTTAATATAAAGAAGAGCGGCCCGCAATCCGGCGATCCCGTGACCATTTAAAGTTCCTGCTTCCAGGGCTGTCGGCATCACTGACGGATGTTTTTTTTCAAAAGTAAGGATACCGCTGCCACCTGATAACAGTGGTTTTATGCCAAGACCTTTGCGCACGCACAGACCTCCTGTTCCCTGAGGCCCCATAAGACCTTTATGACCTGTAAAACACAATACATCTATATGGCTTTCTTGCATATTGACAGGAAAATGTCCTGCTGTCTGGGATGCATCTACAATAAACAATGCCCCGGCCTTTTTGCACCACTCTCCTATTTTCACCAGATCCGTACAATTTCCTGTAAGATTAGATGCATGGTCATGACCACTGCCCTGGTCCCCGGAGTGATTGCCGCCTGTAAAGCTCTGTAATCCAGCTTTCCCAGACGTTTTACCCGATTTTTTTCCTCTTCATCAGCATTTTCTTCTGCCTTCTCACAGCCAACGATGACTAGCTCTGCTCCCAGCTTTTCCATTTCATAAAGAGGACGCAGAACACTGTTATGTTCTAAAACAGTAGTTACCACACGGTCTCCCGGCCTGATCAGCCCTTTATGGCAATATTTAAGCTTTCTGTTGAATTAGCAGTAAAAGCCACCTGCTCCGGACCATCTCCATGGAACATTTCCGCTAAAAGAGCCCTGGTCTCATAAATTACCCTGGCTCCCGTAAGTGCTTCTTTATAAGCTCCCCTGGAACAGTTTCCCATACTGGAAATGGCCTCTGCTACTGCCTGCGCCACACAGGGCGGACGGTAAAAAAGAAGTTGCCGCACTATCTAAGTAGATCATAGATATCCTCCCTAATATCCCTGTTCATTTTCCAGCATCATCAGCCCTTCCAAAACTGAGCCGCCGATGTTTCTTGCCTTATCAGAAATAGTAAAGCAGTTTTTATACTCGCTCTCTCTCGGATCAATATCTGCAATCTTAAATCCTGTAGTTACCGATAAGCATCCCGTATCAAGCCCCGCACCAGACCGGTAAGAGTCGCTTCCACCTTCACCTCTTCTCCGTTTTCTGTGCAGATCACAGCAATTGTCTGCCCTTTTTCCACCTTATCACCGATCTTTACTCTGCCGTAAAGCTTTCCTTCTGCCGGTGAATGGATGACCCTTTCTTTACCATATCCACCGATGATACCGGGAGTTCCTGTATTAGGTGCTGCCGGTCCTTCTTTGATAATACGGCCAAGATTATGTCCTCTCTGGGTCTCAACTACCAGGTCCACGTCTTTCCCTGCACTGAAACCGGGCCCCAAAGCAATGGTCTTATCTGCCATCATTCTGCTGGTCCCCAGATTTTTCTTTGCCAGAATGGCATCTACCAGAGCCCATGGCCGTACCTGCTTTAATATATCACAGTCAGGATCCACTAAAAGAGGCACTTTCTTTTGCTCTTTTAATACTTCTTTTGCTTCTTCCCAGGAATCCACCTTTATGCAGGTCACATCCTCTACTTTGCTTTCCCCGTCATAAACAGCTTCCGAAAGAGCCACCTGACGGCGGATCGCAGACGGAGAAGTGGTTTCTAATATCACTACCGGATAACCGCTGTGGAACAGGCGGCTGATCGTTCCGGTCGCAATATCTCCCCCTCCTCTTACGAATATAAGCTGTTCCTTCCTCTGTATCATGTTGCTGTATTCTCCTTCAATATGAAATGTTCTCGTCCATTTTCCTGATTTCTGACCTGTTACATTATGGGCGTACTACTACGCTGGCTTTGGTCATTTTCTCTACGATCTCATACATATTGGTAACGCCGCCTACCTGACGTTTTTCAGCTATTCCATAATGATTTAAACAGGTACCGCAGGTAAGGATTTCCACACCCTGTGCCTCTAAAGTCTTAAGATCTTCCAGATTATCAGAGCCTTCACAGGATAAGAATGCGCCGCTGTTGTATAAAAGAATGGTCTCCGGCAGCATATCCTGCTGAGTCAGTGCAAATACAAAGCCTTTCATCAGAAGCTTTCCTAATACTTCATCTCCCTGTCCCATCTGGTTTGAAGAAAGAACAACTACCATACCTTTTCTTCTGCCATCTGGTGTGCAGGTCACTTCCTCTGCTGCCGCTGGTGCCTGAGCTGTTTCTCCATTTCCTTCACCTGTAGTAATGGTAACTAAAAATTCACGCTCACCTATCTTTTCAGAGCATACTGCAAAACCTTTGTGGTCTGCCATTTTGGTTAAATTCTGTACTGCGATCTCATTATCTACTACAACCTCTACTTTTTCTCCTGGTGCGGATGACTCTAATGCTTTCTTTGCTTCAATAACTGGTAATGGACACTGCTTTCCTCTTTCATCTAATCTCATGTTTTTCTTCCTCTCTTTCCATAAAATGTTCTTCCGGAGTCTTTCCTGCACTCATTCTACTGGATGATAACCGCTTTTTCCTGCTTTGGCAGTATCTCTCCTACTACACCGCAGGGAAGTCCCAGTTTTTCAAGCTCTTCCATAATTGCAGGAACATCTTCTTTATCTACAGATGCCAGCAGTCCTCCTGAAGTCTGTGGATCGTATAAAATCTCTTCTGTTGCAAAGGAACAGTTTTTAAACTCCACCTTATCCTGCACATGATTTCGATTTCTCTGTGCAGCAGCTGTAAGGTAAAATTCTTCTACATATCCTCACATTCCGGGATATAAGGTATTTTTTCCTTATCAATCCTTGCTGTAGCCTGATCTGTGACCATTTCACAAAGATGCCCTAAAAAGCCGAATCCGGTTACATCAGTACAACCGTGAAGGCGGTATTTACGAAGGATCTCCGATGCGTATTTATTTAAAGTAGTCATGGATTTTACTGCCAGCTCATATGCTTCTTTGGAAACCACTTTCATACGGGATGCTGTACATACAATTCCCACGCCGAGAGGTTTTGTAAGGATCAGTGCATCTCCCACCTTGCAGCCGCTGTTGGCAAATACCTTATCCGGGTGGATCACACCTGTTACAGACAAACCGTATTTTACATCACTGTCTGCAATAGAATGACCTCCGGCAAGTACACCTCCGGCTTCCCTTACCTTTTCACTGCCTCCTAACATGATCTTTCCCAGGATGTTTAAATCCATGGCTTCCGGGAAGCATACGATGTTTAAGGCAGTTTTTACATCTCCGCCCATAGCATAGATATCACTTAAAGCATTGGCTGCTGCGATCTGACCGAAAATATAAGGATCTTCCACCATAGGCGGGAAAAAATCCAGTGTCTGGACAATTGCCAGATCATCTGTGAGCTTATACACTGCTGCATCATCAGAACCGTCAAAACCGATAAGCAGGTTTGGATCATAGGTTTTTGGCAGATTATTTAACACTTTTGCCAGGATTCCCGGTCCCAGCTTTGCAGTACAGCCGCCTCCTTTACAGAATACGATCTCCTGTGGTTCCATAATATCACTCCATTTCTTTTATTTTTTCTACCGTTTCCTCTGAAAAATACTGTGCAAACAGCTGGTCTAACTGTTCCTCTGCATCCTGTTTAAATCCCACATATGCCTCAATCAGTCCTTTTGCCTGTGGTGTCAGCCTGGAACCGCCGCCGTCTTTCCCCCCGGCCTCACGGTCTGTAAGGGCAAATCCCCATTCTTTTTCTGCCCCTTTTAACATCTTCCAGGCTTTGCTGTAAGCCATATTCATGTTTTTTGCCGCCTTTTGCAGGGAACCGGTGCGCTCCACCTCCCTAAGGAGCATGACCATTCCCGGTCCAAAAGCTTTTTCTTCAAAATACAGCCTCAGTGACATTCCGTAGTGAAGCCTGCTTTCCCCCATTCCCATTCTCCTTTCGTTATTTTCGTTCGCGAATAACGCTTTAACAAAAAAACCGGCCAATCATTTCCAGGACACTTTTGTCCCAGGTCATGATCAGACCGGCTTTTTTCACAGATATGATCCTCTATCCCACAGAGCCACATCTGATACACTGCTTGCATAAAGCTCCAAACTGCGCTTGTTCATTCTTAAATACATTATAACATTTTTTTTTAATTTATGCAATTCTTATTTTAATAAGCGGATTACGAATGTTTTCAGAATTACAGGAGTGCAAAGCACGCAATAATCCGATATCAGAGACGTTAGCGTTGCATGAACCGCAGTATTTTACCTAACATCCAAAATAAAGTTCAAACAGCCGTTCTCCCTCTTTTTTCAGTTCTTCTTCCATTTTTACATACCGCTTTAAAAATTCTTCTCCCTTAGGTGTCAATTTGGAAAAGCCTCCATCACTGCCTCCGGATTGGGAAAATAAAAGCGGAAAACCTAACTGCTTTTCTGCTTCTCTTAGGGTCTTCCAGCCCTTCGTATAGGACATGTGCATCTGCTTACAGGCTGTCTGCATAGAACCTGTATTGGAAGTCAGCTGTAAAAAGTGGGCTGTCTGGGCATTAAAAAATACATCATTCCGCTCCAGTCAAGCTGGATCCTTGGGTGGATCTGGATCTGCTGTTTTTTATAAAATCAGCACAGCTGTCACCTTCTGTTTCAATAGCCTGGATGATCCCCTGGTCTTCAACAGGAATATCCTCTTCTTTAAAGCTTTCTGCTGCCTGGCGCAGGGCCCCCCGAAGTCCATTTTCTCCCTGAAAAGAAACAATGGTACGCAGCACACCAGATGATACCAGAACAGGATGACCTCTGTACCCATCAAAAACAGGCCGTACGATATCTGCATCTGACTTCATCATCTGCTGTACCGTTTCTTTAAGAAAAACAGGAAATTTTGCCGGCAGGACAAACACACGGTCACAAAGATCTTCAATATAATTCAGTCCCATACAGATACTAAAAAACATCTGTACTTTATCATACTGTTCATTTCGCAGACAGATCACCTGGAGATCGGAAATATGTTTCTCTATCTCATCTGCTTTATCACCGGTTATCACCACAATGGGAGAAACTCCCCCTCTTTTTAAGGTAATAATGATCCGGCGGATCACCGTGCTGTCTCCCACCGGAAGCAGGGGATTAAAAGGTGTATTCCTGCTTTTATGACCAGCTGCCACGATGACAGCTCCTGTGCGAAGTTTCTTTGTTGTTTTCTAAATCCATGTTTTCCTTTTCCTTTCCGTGATCCTTTACCTGCCCTTAAAGCTTGCGGCTGCGATCTTACTATAATTCCCCCTTTAAAAGCAGGATCGAAGCTGGATCTGCCCGGAGATATTCCGGTACTACTCCTGTTGCATTATGAGTATGGATAGTCTTTTCCTTTTTCCACCAAAGACCATTGCTAAGAGTAATATACCACTCAAAAGGCATTTCGGAAATAGTTGGTTTTACAACAGGGATAAGATTTTCCTCTCCAGCCTCTTTTTTTGCCTTTGCTTCTTCTCCTGTCAAAGGTTCAAAATCATGAGCCCTGATACCTATTGCTGTAATATCATCCCCAACCGGACGGTCCATAACAAATTCCAGGTTATCCCAGTCAAGGCACGGACACGGTATTCACCGGTCCGCTCAATTTTTGAAATATTCTTACATCCGGTCAGTCTTGCTGCCTTGCAGGTAACAGGATCCTGGAATATCTTTCTGGACTCCCCCGCAATAAGCACATGTCCTCTGTCTAACAGCATAATATTTTTGCAAAGCTGGAATGCCTCATCCCTGTCGTGGGTTACCATAACAGAAACACCATCATAGTCAGCTAATACTTTAGAAAGTTCCAAACGGAGACCTTCACGCAGATATGTATCCATAGCAGAAAAGGCTCATCAAGGAGCAGTACTTCCGGCTCATATGCCAAAATACGTGCCAGTGCAACTCTCTGCTGCTGACCGCCGGAAAGCTGTCCCGGATAGCGTTTTTCAAGACCGGCCAAGCGGAAGCGCTCTATCATTTCCCCTACTTTTGCCTTGATCGCTGCCGGTGACTGTGCAGAAGGCTTTCTGCCTCCAATGGCCTGTTTTGCTGCCAGTCCTTTTAAACCGACCGCAATATTTTCCTCAACAGACATGAAGTTGGAAAGGCATAATTCTGGAACAGATAGCTACACGGCGCATCTGCGGTTTTTCATTGATCTTTAAGGCAGAGTCATAAAGGACTCTCCCCCCTGCCGCTTCCCCTTTTGCGTACTGTATGGCGATCCGTCCGCTGTCCGGGGTAATGATACCTGCAATTGATTTAAGAGTCATGCTCTTTCCGCAGCCGGAAGGTCCTAAAATTCCCAGACAGCCTTTCCCTGCATCAAATGAGACATCCAGGTCAAATTCTTTTAATTTTTTCTTTATTTCAACTCCAAGCCGGAGAGAATGTTCGGTTTGAACAGCCATTATTTTTACCTCAATTCTAAGAAAACATTAAACTTCCGTGAACGGACCAGTGCGCCCCAGTTCATAAGTACAACAGAAATAAATGCAATGACAACAATAATAGCTACGTAAGAATAAGCTGCATCCATATTTCCTGCAGCTACTTCTTGAATAAACAGCCATCGGCAGTGTTCTGGTCTTTCCTGCAATGTTTCCTGCGATCATGGCAGTAGCTCCAAACTCACCTAAGCCTCTGGCAAAAGCCAGGACGCCGCCACTTAAGATACCTGGTGTGGCATTTGCAAAAAGTACCTTACAGAATATAGCCCATTCACTCATTCCCAGCGTTCTGGCTGCAGCCACCAGATTCCGGTCTACCTGTCAAAAGCGCCTCTGGCAGAGCGGTACATCAACGGAAATGACATAGTAACAGCTGCCAGTACAGTTGCGGTCCATGAAAAAGCGATCTTAACGCTGAAATATTCAATAAAAAACTGTCCAATAGGACGTTTTACACCAAAAAGATATAACAGAAAAAAAGCCTGCTACTGTAGGCGGCAGGACTAACGGCAATGTGAGAATACCATCACAAATGACTTTTAATGTTTCATTTTTCAGGCTTACCACTGCCCAGGCAGCAAACAACCCAATAAAAAATGTGATAAAAATAGACAGACTGGCTGTCTTCATGGAAATCAAAATTGGGGACCAGTCCATTTAGAACCTCTTTTCTTATGAGATTTATATGATGTAAGTGTCAAAAGTATAAATTGCGTTTGTGCTCGCACAAATAAGCAATTTATACTTATTGACACGCCGAACACCGAAAACGAAATAAAATGGTGTGAACACGCCATTTTATGGGAGTTTGAGGTGTTCGAGATTGCGGGAATTGCATAGCAATGGAGCAATCCGGTTACATCAGTGAGTGGCAAAATTTACTTTTGACACTCACATCATATAATGTAATAAGCGCAGCAGAGTGCAGCAGCGCAGGGAACCTGAGCCTGTATGCACTAATTTACTAAAATTACGAGGAGAAGGAACATGAAAAAGAAACAATCATTAGATACCATTTGCATTCAGGGCGGCTGGCAGCCGAAGAACGGAGAACCGAGACAGCTTCCAATCTATCAGAGTACCACTTTTAAATATACCACCAGCGAACAGATGGGACGTCTGTTTGATCTGGAAGAGAATGGTTATTTCTATACAAGACTGGCAAATCCTACCAATGACGCAGTAGCAGCAAAAATCTGTGAGTTGGAAGGCGGCGCAGGTGCTATGCTTACATCTTCCGGTCAGGCAGCTAACTTCTATGCTGTGATGAATTTATGCCAGGCAGGTGACCATGTAGTCAGTTCTGCAGCTATTTATGGCGGAACTACGAACCTGTTTACAGTTACCATCCCTAAAATGGGTGTAGAGTGTACTCTGGTAAGCCGGATGCGTCAGAAGAAGAGCTGGCAGCAGCTTTCCGACCAAATACCAAGGTATTATTTGCTGAGACCATTGCAAATCCGGCGCTGACTGTTCTGGATATTGAAAAATTTGCAAAAGTGGCTCATGAACACGGTGTACCTCTGATCGTGGATAATACGTTCGCAACTCCTATTAACTGCCGTCCTTTTGAGTGGGGGGCAGATATCGTTACCCATAGTACCACCAAGTACATGGATGGACATGCGATGACTGTAGGCGGCTGTATCGTGGACAGCGGAAATTTTGACTGGGAAGCTCATCACGACAGATTTACCGGTTTAACAGAGCCGGATGAGTCCTACCATGGCATTATCTATACCCAGAAATTTGGAAAACTTGCTTATATCACCAAGCAACTTCCCAGCTGATGCGTGATCTGGGATCCATCCAGTCCCCACAGAATGCATTTTTGATTAATGTAGGTCTGGAAACACTTCATCTTCGCATGCCAAAGCACTGTGAAAATGCCTTAAAGGTGGCAGCTTATTTAAAATCCAGGGAAGATGTTGCATGGGTTAACTATCCGGGACTGGAAGGAGATAAGTATTACGAACTGGCGAAGAAATATATGCCAAATGGTACCTGCGGTGTTATCTCCTTTGGATTAAAGTCCGGAAGAAAAGGTGCAGCAGATTTTATGGATAAGTTAAAGCTTTGTTCCATTGAACTCACGTTGCTGACTCCCGTACAGCAGTTCTTCATCCTGCAAGCCATACCCATAGACAGCTGACAGATGAGCAGTTAGTAGAAGCAGGCGTAGACCCGTCTATGATCCGCCTTAGTGTAGGTATTGAAGGTGCAGACGATATTATTGAGGATATCCGGCAGGCTCTGGAATAGACAAAATGAAAGAAACACGTTATTTTTTTATTGAGAATAGCGACAAAATATCAATATAGCCGGATAAAGTTGTGCAATATGCACAAACACAATAAAATATTTTTGAGACTTTTCAATCTAGACTAAAAAAATAGTTAGATATATAATGTAGACAATCAAATAAACCAATTGTCTGATATGTATATCCTGGGGATTGGCCCAGAGTCTCTACCAACTACCTTAAGAGTTGACTACATAGTTTATGTAGTCAGCTCTTTTTTTCTACCCTCAGGGTACGTTTTCCGTAACTATCCTGTAAGCATCTGCGATGGGGTTTGGCAGGTCAAAATTGGGAAGTGGAAAGAGCTGTTTTTCATCAGATAGGAGATGTCCTCTCAGGTACAGCAGACAAAAAACTTCTCACATGATCAGGTACAGAAAGATTCCGGGAGAACATAGGGTTAGTAAAGGAGGAAGTGTTTATGAAAGTTGTAGGTCAGGGATTAAACCGTGTCGATGCATATGGAAAAGTAACTGGCGAAGCAAAGTACAGTGCGGATTTAGAGCCAAGAGATATCCTTCATGGAAAGGTGATCCATTCTACATTGCAAATGGTCTTGTAAAAAGCTTTGATCTGACAGAAGCATTAAAAGTTCCTGGTGTTGTAAAAATCCTTACCTGTTTTGACGCGCCGGACTGCCAGTTTCCAACGGCAGGCCATCCGTGGAGCGTGGAGGCAAAACATCAGGACATCTGCGACAGAAGAGTATTAAACCAGAGAGTAAGACTGTATGGAGATGATATTGCTGCAGTTGTAGCGGAAAACGAGGTGGCAGCTGCGCAGGCAGCCCGTCTGGTAAAGGTAGAATATGAAGAATATGAGCCTATCGTTACTGTAAAGGCAGCTATGGCACCGGAGGCAACACCATTACATCCGGATATTCGTAAAGACAATGTGATTGTTCACTCCCATATGACTATGGGGCAAAAGGATTTTACCTTTGAGGATGGTTTAAAACAGGCAAAAGAAAAATACAAAGAGGAAGATCTGGTGGAGATCAATGAAGTATACGATACACCACGTATTTCCCATTGTCACATTGAACTTCCTGTTTCCTGGGCTTATGTAGACGTAAACGGAAAAGTGACTATTGTTTCTTCTACCAGATCCCTCATATTGTACGCCGCTGTACATCACAGGCCCTGGGTATTCCTATCGGTAAAGTCCGCATCATCAAACCATATATTGGCGGTGGATTTGGAAATAAGCAGGATGTGCTTTATGAACCGTTAAATGCATTCCTTACAATGAGTGTAGGAGGAAGACTGTAAGGCTGGAGATCAGCGTGAGGAGACTATTTCCGGAACCAGGACCCGCCACGCTATTGAAGGTGTATGCCGCGGCTGGGTAACAAAGGATGGTACCGTTCTTGCAAGACAGTTAGAGGCTTATGCAAACAACGGAGCTTATGCTTCCCATGGCCACGCTATCTGTGCAAACTGCGGAAATGTATTTAAGGATCTGTACAGAGACCGTTTAGGTGCCCAGATCGATTGCTGGACCGTTTATACCTCTTCACCAACAGCAGGGGCTATGCGTGGGTATGGCATCCCGCAGGCAGTATGGTTTACAGAATGTCTTACTGATGATATGGCAACAGCCATTGGCATGGATCCTTATGAATTCCGTATGAAGAACTGTATGGAGGATGGTTTCGTGGATCCTGCAAATGGTATCACCTTCCATTCATATGGTTTAAAGAAATGTATGGAAGCAGGAAAGAAATATATCCACTGGGATGAGAAGAGAGAAGCATACAAGAACCAGACCGGTCCAGTAAGACG
>ENA-OQAZ01001124-OQAZ01001124.1-human-gut-metagenome-genome-assembly--contig:-NODE-1124-length-13493-cov-4.724300_pt1 | contig 13493 bp, 15 predicted proteins | sample MGYA00242737_ERZ504531 | MGnify/ENA primary metagenome ERZ504531 (study PRJEB26092, sample SAMD00036244) | human gut metagenome | host: Homo sapiens | study: EMG produced TPA metagenomics assembly of...
TGATGACAGAATGTCTGGAAGAGTGTGATGATCTGATCCTCTGGTTCAGCGAGGTAAGTATGTTTATAAGGCAATGGAACTGAAGATGCAGTATAAGCCATTGTCACCATCGCAGCAGCAGAAATATGATCACAGATATGAGAAGCTTTCTTCAGAGACAGAAGAAATACCGGATCTGGCTTCCTATTTAGGAGAAGACGAGGAAAAAGATTCTGCGTCAGAAGGAGCTGAAGCACTTGGAGATACAAGATCAATCGGGCTGACAGAGCAGCCGGTGATGGAGAACGACAGTACTTCCGATGTGATTGACACGGATGCGGTTACTTTGGAAGCGGCAGAAGAGCCGGATGCCGAAGTAGAAAATCAGGAAGAAGCAGGAGTAGAAACAGCAGAAGTTATAGAAGTTTCCGAGGATGAGTCAGAAGTTCAGCCGGCAACGGTAGAGACAAGTGGAGATAAGAGAACACTTAGCAAAAATACTGCTTCCATACCGATTGTCAGTAAGAATCCGGTAAAACCAGTCAAGAAGAAACTTGGAGATACGATGCGGTTAGATGAAGCTCTGCAGCAATTACTCAATCCAAAACCGGAAGTTCAGGCAGAACCGGGAGAAGAAGTCGAACCGGATATGACAGATCTGGAAGAGGATATTGCAGCAATTGAGGATGTAGAAGATCTTGAGATCGTGAATCAACTGACAGAAGAGAAGAAAGCTGAGGAAGCCAGTAAAGAACGAGTAGTTCCATCAGGAATGAAAGAGCTGATACCGGAACCGGAGACAGAAGAAGAACTTATAGAACAGGCAGTGGAGGAGACTTCAGAAGATGTCCCAGAAGATGCAGTTGCTATAGAAGCAGAATCGGAAGAAGTTCTTGAAGTAGAAGAGGCAGAACCGGAAGAGGAAGAAATCCTTGAAGCAGGAGAAGCAGAACCGGAAGAGGAAGAAATCCTTGAAGTAGAAGAAGCAGAACCGGAAGAGGAAGAAATCCTTGAAGTAGAAGAAGCAGAACCGGAAGAGGAAGAAATCCTTGAAATAGATGAAGCTGAGTCAGAAGATCTGACAGATGAATCAGAAGATTTGTCTGAGGTGGAGGAACTGATCTCAGAAACTGAAGTTGTCAATGATGAAGATGATTCAGAAGGAGCAGCAGTAAGAGAGACTATGGACAATAAAAATAATGAAGAACCAATTTTATCACCAGAGATACAGAAACTGATTGATGAGATTGAAGGTGTTATTCCGGAAGAGGAAGAAGTAGATGCAACAGTAAGTTCAGAAGAAGTTCTTGAGGTAGAAGAAGAACCACATGAAAATATGGGAGAGCTTGCGGATGATCTCAGACTCGGTGAGGACGAGTACGAAGATTATGATGCGTATGACTGGGATGATGCAGAAGAGTTTGACGAAGACGATATTTTAGATGATTATGAAGAGTCTGATGACGATTTGTTGGATGATTATGAAGAGTCTGATGACGATCTGCCGGATGATTATGAAGAGTCTGATGATGATCTGTTCGGTGAGGAAGAAGGATATGATGATCTGGATGCTTATGGTTATGAAGAAGACGATGAGGATGATGAAGTAATCAATCCAAGAGATCTTTTCACAGCGGAAGATAAGGTTTCAGATGATGATCTTCTTGGTCTGAATTCTTATGAAGAAGTGCCAAATTTTGAAGATGAATTCAGCGTGAATCCAGCGCATAGTGAGGAACCGGATGACAGAGAGATTCCGGATGAAGATGGCGGAATTGATATCATGTCTGCGACGACACCATTGAGCCGTAAAGAGACTGCAAAATTGATCGCAACAGGTAAGACATCACCATTACCGTTAGATGAGATTGCAGATGCAATGTCTGATACAGGATTTATCGTACATGGTCGTTATGATCTTGAAACACAGAGTGGAATCGGTACAAGAGCAGGGCTTACAGAGGAACAGAAAAAACTCTTCTCTTATTTTGTACCTGTGCGTGGTATGAGTGAGCAGCTGGTAGATGTACTTGAGCAGGATAAGAACTGTACAAACCGCAAAGGAACTTCCAGAACAGGAAACCTTTTGATCATTGGAAACAAAGGAAATGGAAAGACAGTCCTCGCTGTTGATGTTGTAAAGGCAATTCAGAAGCAGCGTGATATCCGTCAGGGTAAGGTTGCAATTGTGACAGGTGAGTCACTGAATAAGAAGAGAATCGGAGACATTTTCCGTAAATTGTACGGCGGTGCACTGATCATTGAAAAAGCCGGACAGATGAACGAAAAAACACTCGCCAAGCTGAACAAAGCAATGGAGCAGGATACAGGAGAACTTTTGGTAGTTCTTGAAGAGCAGAGAAAACCACTGGACAGACTTCTTTCTTCCAACAGAGAATTCAGAAGAAAATTTACTTCCAGACTTGAAGTGCCGATCTTTATTAATGATGAGCTTGTAACATTTGGACAGACTTATGCTCAGGAGAATGGTTACAGAATCGATGAGATGGGAATTCTTGCACTGTACAGTAAGATTGATTCTTTACAGAGAGAAGATCATGCAGTGACAGTAGCAGAAGTGAAAGAAGTGATGGATGATGCAATCGCTCATTCACAGAAAGCTTCCGCAAAGAAGCTTGTGAAGAGAGTATTTGGAAAGAATACAGATTCTTCCGACAGAATTCTGCTTTCAGAGAAAGATTTCAACATTTAATGACATATATTTGTTAAGAATTAATAGACAGTCAGTAAAACGACTGTCTATTTTTGTGCAATAATACATTTTCTCTTTCTTTTTTATACAGTATCAAGTATAATAAAACTATAGTGTTCAAGGGTAGAATAAAACTTTGTTACCAATTGAATGATTCGGTAATGTGCCTTGATCTATAAGAAATTGTATGGTTTTTAAATCATTACAATCAGGAATATATTTGAGCAGTGAGGTGGCTTTATGGTTAAGAAAAACAGCACGAAGACGAAAGTGCAGCCTTATGAGATCGGAGAACTTGACCATTATCTTTTTGGGCAGGGAAATCATTATGAGATTTATAAAAAGATGGGTGCCCATGAGGTGACAAAGAACGGAAAAAGAGGAGTATATTTTGCGGTATGGGCTCCTCATGCAGTAAACGTTTCTGTAATCGGAGAGTTTAATGACTGGGATGAGACGAAAGATAAGATGAAGAGAGGGGAGCCTCTCGGAATATATACATGCTTCGTTCCGGAGGCGAAGAAAGGGGATTTGTATAAGTTCTGTATAGAGACACAGGCGGGTGAGAAGATTTACAAAGCAGATCCATTTGCTAATTATGCAGAGCTCCGGCCGGGAACAGCTTCCAGAATCACAGACATTTCTAATCTGAACTGGTCAGACAGTAAGTGGATGACTGCTCGTGAGAAATGGGATAACAAAGAAGAACCAGTGTCTATTTATGAAGTACATATGGGTTCCTGGATGAGACATCCTGGAAGAGAAGATGAAGGATTTTATACATATCGTGAGTTTGCAGAAGCAATTACAAAGTATGTAAAAGAGATGGGATATACTCATGTTGAGTTGATGGGAATCGCAGAGCATCCATTTGACGGTTCCTGGGGATATCAGGTAACCGGATATTATGCACCAACTGCACGCTATGGAACACCGGAAGATTTTGCATATATGGTGAATTACCTTCATAAGAATAATATCGGTGTTATTCTTGACTGGGTACCGGCGCATTTCCCGAAAGATGCACATGGTCTGGCAGATTTTGACGGAACACCGACATTCGAATATCCAGATCCGAGAAAGGGCGAGCATCCTGATTGGGGAACGAAGGTGTTCAATTATGAAAAACCGGAAGTTTCTAACTTCCTTCTGGCGAATGCATTGTTCTGGATTGAACATTATCATGTAGACGGACTTCGTGTAGATGCAGTGGCATCTATGCTGTATCTGGACTACGGAAGAGAAGATGGACAGTGGATTCCGAATAAATTTGGCGGAAATGAGAATCTTGAGGCGATTGCATTCTTTAAACATCTGAACTCTGTGGTTTGCGGAAGAAATAAAGGCGTTATGATGATTGCAGAAGAGTCCACAGCATGGCCGAAGGTGACAGGATCTCCTGAGGATGACGGACTTGGATTTACTTTGAAGTGGAATATGGGTTGGATGCATGACTTTACAGAGTACATGAAACTGGATCCGTATTTCAGAAAAAATGCACACCATATGATGACATTTTCCATGGAATATGCATATTCAGAGAACTATATTCTTGTACTTTCTCATGATGAGGTTGTTCATCTGAAATGCTCCATGTTGAATAAGATGCCGGGAGAAGGATGGGATAAGTTCCGCAACTTGAAAGCGGCATATGCATTTATGATGGGACATCCTGGAAAGAAACTTCTCTTTATGGGACAGGAGTTCGCACAACTTCGTGAGTGGAGTGAAGAGAGAGAACTGGATTGGTTCCTTCTTGCAGAAGAACCGCATCAGCAGATTCAGAACTGGTATAAAGATTTGCTTCATCTTTATAAGAAGAATAAGGCATTGTATGAGTTGGATAATGATCCGAAGGGATTTGACTGGATCAATAAGGATGATATCTTCCGGAGTATTTTCAGTTTCACAAGACATTCAAAAGATGGTAAGAAAAATCTGCTCTTTGTATGCAATTTTACACCGGTAGACAGACCAGATTACCGTGTTGGTGTTCCGAGAAGAAAGCAGTGTAAGCTTGTTCTTAACAGTGATGAGACAAAATACGGTGGATCAGGGGAAGAACGCCCATTGGTTTACAAGCCAGAGAAACAGGAATGTGATGGTCAGAAATATTCCTTTGCATATCCTCTTCCGGGATATGGTGTGGCAGTATTTGAGTATTAAGTTGCATAGTATGATATTTTCCACGAATAGATGGAACAGGAATTAGACATACATTGATTTGCCCCTGCATAGATTGTAAAAAACAAACTATGCAGGGGCTTTTCTATGAGAGAATATATTGAGGAGCGTGCAGTAGAAATTGCAAATTATATTATAGAAAATAATGCGACAGTGAGACAGACAGCGAAACAGTTTCGGATTAGTAAGAGTACGGTGCATAAGGATGTTACAGAACGTCTGCTTCAGATCAACCCATCATTGGCTCATGAAACGCGTAAGGTTTTAGACACCAACAAATCAGAACGTCACATCCGGGGAGGGCTCGCTACCAAAGAAAAATATTTACACTTGCATACTTCCAATTATTGAAGTTAATGTTACAATAAAAGAGGATATCCAATCGGAAACACGGACATTGAGAGGAGACTGTTCAAATGCGGGTGGCAATCATTGAAAGGAATGAAAAAGTATTAGAAGAACTGAAAAAAGGTTTGAAACGCGTAGATCCGAATTACGAATTAGCGGGGATTGCAGGGAACGGACAGTCTGCATATGAGATGATAACAGTTATGCAGCCAAACCTTGTTATTATGGATATTGGGCTTCCACGGATGAATGGATTAAATCTTTTGAGAAAATTACGCACGGAAGGACGCGAGTTTCGTGTGATTATTATAACAAAGGATGAAGATTTTCAACAGGCAAAGCAGGCAATCGATCTGGGGGTGGACGGATATTTAGTACAGCCGTTTCAGCCGATGGAGCTTAAGAAGCATTAAGCCGTATTCATGAAAAAATCAGGAATGAGTATTGGATGCAGGCTTCTTTTACTGTTGAAAATGTTCTGTTGAGCTGCAGAGATGGAGAAATTATATCGAATCAGAAGTTAAATGAAATGACCATCCGGAGATTTGGTTTTACAGTGGATGATCCGGGATATTTATTTACGGTTTCAATGGCAGACGAATACGAGGAGCAGAAGGAGAATGTACGTGGATTTCTCGAAGAAATCTGTAGACATGAGTGTGGATTTTCGGCATCTGTTATATGTTCGGATCAATGGAAAAAGGTGTACCTGATCATTTACCGGGTATATGAAGCCAGGAACTGGAAAGAATATTTTCAAAAAAATGTGGTTACTGGGTTATGTAGGAAGTTTCCGGGGACAATTATTTGTGTGTGGATAGAGACAAAACAGCTGACAAAGCTGGAAGAGGCAATGATTCAGACAGGGAGCCTTATGGAATGGAATCTTCTTCAGCCACGAGGAGTTTTGATCTGTCAGCAGACAGTTGAGAAATTTGAAGTTGTTCCGGTGCGTTATCCGGTAGAATTAGAACAACGAATGCGGGAAATGATTTTCGATGAAAACAAGAAAGAAATTGCCAGACAATTTCAACTTGTTTGTGAGGAAATGAAAAGAGAAAAATATTTTCCAAAAGAAATAAAATACAGTATTATTCGTTTTTGCATGGCAGCTGGATTAAATTATAGAAATTATGGCGGGCAGATTGACGAAACAGAAATCCTGAGTCTTATGCAGCAGATTACATATGCCATCAGCTGGAAACAGATAGAGAAAGCGATTCAAGGATTGGAACGGATGATATCATATGAACATAAATTTGAGCGGTACAGTACGCTTATTCAAAAAGCAATGGAAATTGTAAGAAAAGAATATGACAGAGGTATTACATTGGAAGAAGCAGCGAGCCAGCTTTATGTATCAGAAGAATACCTGAGTTCTCAGTTTAAGAAGGAGACAGGATATAATTTTACAGAAACTGTGAGGAAATACAGGATAGAAAAAATAAAGGATCTTCTCAGGACAACAAAATATAAGATGAATCAGATTGCGGGGCTTGTCGGTTACTCTGATCCCAAATATATGAGTAAGGTGTTTAAAGAGGAGGAAGGAATTTTACCGACGGAATACAGACGTAACTCCAATGGGATTTCATAATCAAGAGTAATTTCATGCTGTTTATAGGAAAAAGTAGAGAATAAGTGGTATATTTAATTAAAAAAATACTCCTTTATAAAAAATTTCACCCTTTTAAATATAAAAAATGTGCTATGATACAAATGAAAAATGAAAAGGATTTCATAGCCGTTAAGGCAGAAAGAGGTGAAAAGAATGAGTACAATGAACATTACTTTCAAACACCCGGATGAGATCATTGATTTCTTGAACACAGTATGTAAATTTGACTTTAACATGGACATGAGAAGAGGACGGGCAGTAGTAGATGCGAAATCATTACTTGGAATCATGAATCTGGGATTGAATAACGTGATTGAACTGCAGATGTATGCAGATGATTGTACAGAACTTGAAAGACAGCTAGAAAGATTTGTAGCATAAAATGGAACATAAAAATGGGATGTCGGGCATTTGTTCGGCATCTTTTTTGTTCTGGATAGATCAGAAGGGGAATAATTACCGCGTATAGTAATAGAAATTGTGGATAAGATTTTATTTTACATAAACAAATACTTGTAAATCAAGGATTCCTCTACTATAATGAAGAACAGAAAAAAATATATAGATAAAGCAAATAGTTTTGATTGGATTTGACAGGAGGAAAGATTTGAAGAAAGAATTAGTGATTGTCCTTGACTTCGGTGGACAGTATAACCAGCTAGTCGCAAGACGTGTCAGGGAGTGTAATGTATATTGTGAAATTTATTCATATAAGACAGATATTGAAAAAATCAAAGAGATGAATCCGAAAGGAATCATTCTCACAGGCGGACCAAACAGCTGTTATGAGCCGGATTCACCGACTTATTCAGAAGAACTGTTCAAGCTTGGAATTCCGGTTCTCGGACTTTGCTATGGCGCACAGCTGATGTCTCATGTACTTGGCGGAAAAGTTGAGCGTGCAGATGTAAGAGAATACGGCAAGACAGAAGTTATTATTGATAAAAAAGACTCCAAAGTATTTGAGGGTGTTTCAGAGACAACAACATGTTGGATGAGCCATTTTGATTATATTTCAAAAATTGCTCCGGGATTTGAAATTACAGCACACACTGCTGACTGTCCGGTTGCAGCAGCTGAGAACGCAGCTGAGAAATTGTATGCAATCCAGTTCCATCCAGAAGTACTTCATACAGTAGAAGGAACAAAGATGATCAACAACTTTGTAAAAAATGTATGTGAATGTGCGGGCGACTGGAAGATGGATGCTTTTGTTGAGAATACAATTGCAGAGATCCGCGAGAAGGTTGGAAACGGAAGAGTATTGCTCGCATTGTCAGGTGGGGTTGACTCTTCAGTGGCAGCAGGACTTCTTTCCAAAGCCATTGGAAAACAGCTTACTTGTGTATTCGTAGATCACGGACTTCTTCGTAAAAATGAAGGAGATGAAGTTGAGGCAATCTTCGGACCAGAAGGACAGTTTGACCTGAACTTTATCCGTGTAAATGCGCAGGAAAGATATTATAACAAACTTGCAGGCGTTACAGAGCCAGAAGCAAAACGTAAGATTATCGGTGAAGAATTCATCCGTATCTTCGAAGAAGAAGCAAAGAAGATCGGTACTGTTGAATTCCTTGCACAGGGAACAATTTATCCGGATGTTGTAGAAAGTGGTCTTGGCGGAGAATCCGCAGTGATCAAATCTCATCATAATGTAGGAGGACTTCCGGATTTTGTAGATTTCAAAGAAATCATTGAGCCGCTTCGTGATCTTTTCAAAGATGAAGTTCGTAAAGCAGGACTTGAGCTTGGACTTCCTGAAAGACTCGTATTCCGTCAGCCATTCCCAGGACCGGGACTTGGAGTACGTATCATCGGCGAAGTAACAGCTGAGAAAGTTCGTATCGTTCAGGATGCAGATGCTATTTATCGTGAAGAGATTGAAAATGCCGGACTTGATAAGACAATCGGTCAGTATTTTGCAGCACTTACGAATATGAGAAGCGTTGGTGTTATGGGTGATGAGAGAACTTATGACTATGCTGTAGCTCTTAGAGCTGTTAATACGATTGATTTCATGACTGCAGAGGCGGCGGAGATTCCGTATGAAGTTCTGAATAAGGTGATGAGCAGAGTTATAAATGAAGTTCGTGGGGTGAATAGAATATTCTATGATCTGACGAGTAAGCCACCGGGAACGATTGAGTTTGAGTAATGAAAAAAATCTGAGAACCCGCATAAACAGGCGTTTGAGGAGCATCAAGGTTCTATTTGATAACAAAATGATAACACCGGATATTTTGGTATTATTTATCAGGTATCCTGTGGTTATCAGGTAATATGTGTGAAACCGACAAAAAAGGTCTTACTGAATTGAGTGAAATCAATTTGGTAAGGCCTTTTTTCGTTTGCCATGCATCCGTTAGGAGTTGCCTGTGGCAAGTCCTGAGGTGGTTTTTATTTTGTTGTTTTGGGGTAATTGTACCGCCATTGGTCATATTCTTCCTTGGTGATCTCCCCAGATTTTAGTTTTTCTGCCTGTTCCTGCCATGCATGGAACATATCAAACATAGAAAGGTAGGTGGTTCCCTTGGATTTATCTAACCGGAGGCAGAGTTCTCCGTCAATCTCTCCGATATGAAGTCCGTAAAGATCTTCTAATGTAAATAAGGTGTGCATCAGTCCTACATAACTGTCAATGTCCGGGACTGCCAGTGCATGGAGATACATCGAAAATGTCAGCCAGCGCATTCAGATAGTTTTCTTTCGGGCTTCGGGCACCTTTTTCGTACTGTGCAATGCGGACATCAGCCTGAGATTCGCTGAATCCCAGCTGCTGACCTAAATATTTCTGCGTGAATCCACGCAGAAGTCGGAAATGGTGAATTCTTTCTCCTATTGCCATATTCATTCTCCTGTCTGTCTTTTGATAAATTGAGTATAGCATATATGTATAGTACAGACAAGGAGAAACCATACAAAAAAGTATAGAATTTTTATTTTAAAACACTTGACCAATACAAAAAAGTATAGTATCATGCAGACTATACAGAAATGTATAGTATAAACAAAGGAGGGATTTTACATTGAGTAAAATGTTTATGAATGTAAAAGAGGTCATGGAAGTTCTGGATGTATCGGAATCCTACGCTTATAAGCTGATGAAGAGACTGAACAGGGAATTACAGGCGATGGGCTGCCAGACAATCGCAGGAAAAGTTGACCGAAAGTATTTTTACGAGCAGTTTTATGGAACAAGATCGAACGATGGGAGGAATTAGGAATGGCAATTTACAAGAATGAAAGCAATAACACTTGGTACGTCATGGCGAGGTATCAGGACTGGACCGGGGAACGTAAGCAGAAATGCAAAAGAGGATTTGCAACAAAAAGGGAAGCTGCACAGTGGGAGCAACAGTTCATCCTGCAGAAGAAAGCCAGCATGGATATGGAACTGGAGAGCTTCTGCAAATTATATGAGGAAGATGTGAGACCAAGGCTGAAAAAGAGTACCTGGCTCACAAAAGAAAATATTATCAAGTCCAAAATTTTACCGTATCTGGGAAAAAGAAAGGTGTCGGAAATTACCGCAAAGGATGTTCTGGACTGGCATAATGAACTTCGCAAATTGACAAGCCGGAGAGGAAAACCATTATCCCCTACTTATCTGAAAACAATCCACGGACAGTTGAGTACGATTTTCAACCATGCGATCAAGTTTTATGATCTGAGCACGAATCCGGCAAGGAAAGCTGGCACAATCGGCTCAGAGGAAAGCAAGGAAATGCTCTTCTGGACAAGGGCAGAGTATAAGCAGTTTTCAGAAGAAATGATGGATAAGCCGCTTTCCTACTATGCGTTCCAGTTACTTTACTGGTGCGGAATCCGATCCGGGGAGCTTTTGGCATTAACTCCTGCGGACTTTAATTTCCAGAAGAGAACGCTGCGGATTAACAAATCTTATCAGCGTTTAAAAGGAGAAGATGTGATTAGCACACCAAAGACAAAGAACAGTATCCGTACTGTGACGATGCCGAAGTTTTTATGTGACGAAATGCAGGATTGTCTGAAGTTATATTACAGCCTGCAGCCGGATGACCGTATTTTCCCGGTAACAAAGTATTATCTGAACCATGAAATGGAAAGAGGATGTAAAGCAAGCGGTGTGAAAAAAATCCGTGTGCATGATCTTCGGCACAGCCATGTCTCTTTGCTGATTAACATGGGTTATACTGCACTGGCAATCGGGAAAAGGGTTGGGCATTCAGCGGAAAAAATTACTTACCGGTATGCACATTTGTTTCCATCTGTACAGCAGGATATTGCAGATCAGTTGGATGCAGAAAACATGAATAAAGAATCAAATGATAGGGAAGGAGGACTTGCGTATGTCAGCTAAATGTCTAGATAAACAGGGAAGGTGGAGAAATAAAACGGTAGCGTTTCGGGTATCACCGGAGGAGGATGAACTTCTGGAAACGGCAGTCAGATTATCCGGTCTGACCAAACAGGATTATATTACCCGAAGATTGCAGGAAAAAGAGGTTGTAGTGACAGGAAATCCGAGAGTGTATAAGGCGTTGAAGAATGAGCTTGCAAAGGTTCTGAATGAGCTGAAACGTTTGAAAAAGGGTGATAATGTGCCGGAGGATTTACTGGAAGTGATCCGGCTGATCACAATCACGATGAATGGCATGAAGGAAGAATAGAAAAAGCCTTTAAGTGTCGGCAAACACCTAAAGGCAGGGATTTGGTAGAATACTCACCCAAAAACTTTCTATGGGTATTCTATCAAAATCTCCGCTTCCTTTCAACGGGAAAATAAGGAGGAACGATGGAAACGAACAAAGTAGAGATAAAGAAAACAGAAATAAAAAGAATGGAGCCGGATCTGAAACTGATTAACATGGAAACGGTGGAAGTAGAGCAGATTGAATGGCTGTTTACCCGTTTATCCCTTTTGGAAAGTAACGATTATTCAGGGAGATCCCGGTGAAGGCAAGACTACGATGGTGCTTCAGATCATTGCAAAGCTGACCAAGGGTGAGGAGATTCTTCCGAGGCAGGAAAATACAGCAGAAGTAAAGGACGGAGCAGAAACGGCTGCTGACTCTGATGTGAAATTATCGGAAAGTCCAATAGAGCCTGTGAATGTTATTTACCAGACTGCAGAGGATGGACTGGGCGATACGATTAAGCCGAGACTTCTGGCAGCTGGTGCAGACTGTTCCAGAGTACTGGTCATTGATGACCGGGAACAGCCACTTACTATGCTGGATATTCGGTTGGAGGAAGCTATTGTCCAGACAAAAGCCCGTCTGGTGGTATTAGACCCGATACAAGGCTTTCTTGGTGCAGAGGTGGATATGCACCGGGCAAATGAAATCCGCCCACTGATGAAACGCGTGGCAGTGCTTGCAGAGAAATATCACTGTGCAATCATTCTGATCGGGCATATGAACAAAAACAGCAACGGAAAGTCTTCCTATCGTGGTTTGGGCTCTATAGATTTTCAGGCGGCAGCCAGAAGTGTACTGATTGTTGGGAGAATTAAGGATGAACCGGAAATCCGTGTGGTATGTCATGTAAAAAGTTCCCTTGCACCGGAAGGAAAGTCCATAGCATTCCGTCTGGATAAGGAGACGGGTTTTGAATGGATTGGGGAATACGACATCAGCGCAGATGATCTGCTCAGTGGTGACAGCAGAGGGCAAAAAAGCCGGAAAGCGAAAGAGTTCTTGCTGGAGATATTGGCTAACGGTGGTATGGCTCAGAAAAAGATTGAAGAAGAAGCTGAAAGGCATGGGATTAAGAAGAAAACACTGCGAAATGCAAAATTGGAACTGGAGATTGATTCTGTTAAACGCGGAAATCAATGGTTCTGGATGTTGCCAGAATAAAAGGAAGATGGCAAGATGACCATTTCTTAAGAACAGGGCATCTTGCCACCTTGAAAGGAGACTATATGGAAATTAAGAATGTACAGATACCGTTTAATTTGTTCCGACAGCTTGTTTCCTATCATTTGATGGAAGATCAAAGCTGTTCAGAGGAAATCTGCAAAGGCTTATGGAAAAGGTGGATCGAATGGCGAACCGACAATTATTTACACAGTCGAAAACTGCCTCTACAGAGGAAGAACGGGAAAAATCCCGGCAGGAATATCTGGATAGACGAGGCATACCGGACAGTTTCCGATGGTAACAGTTCTTGTTGACTACCTTACGACAGGAGCGTGTCACGCACCTGTAGATAGCAAACAAGGAACAGACTGTAAGATGCAGACGGAATGTTCTTGCACTAACGATAGGTGAATGGCTGCGAAGGGAGCCCTGTTTCAGGGCATCCTTGCGATAAAGATGAATGAAGGGAGAACATGAAAATGAGAGAGGGAAGACTTGGTTACAACAGCAGCAACGGAAGATATGGCATTTTGTCATCGGATTTATGGATCGATACCGGATTGCACTGTGGGGAATGCCTGCAGATTTTGATGGATGGCAAATGGGTACAGACTCGGATGGAAATGGATGCTGCCCGGAACTGGTATCTGGTGGGGACACCTTACCGTGGTGATTTGGAATATATCCAGGCAAGGATATAACCGGGCACAGCCACACCGACCGAAGAGAGGCATAGCCCCCGGCAGGGCGCAAGGGTACTTTGATGGACGGTACGGCTGTCGAAAGTGCTTTTGACGTTACTTTTGAC
>ENA-OQAZ01001125-OQAZ01001125.1-human-gut-metagenome-genome-assembly--contig:-NODE-1125-length-13493-cov-4.714051_pt1 | contig 13493 bp, 21 predicted proteins | sample MGYA00242737_ERZ504531 | MGnify/ENA primary metagenome ERZ504531 (study PRJEB26092, sample SAMD00036244) | human gut metagenome | host: Homo sapiens | study: EMG produced TPA metagenomics assembly of...
GCAATCCCAGATGAGGCCTTTCAAAGAACCGCCAGAGCCTCCCCCTTTGGGGGAGGTGGCAGTGCGTCAGCACTGACGGAGAGGGTGAAGTTATTTTAATTTGAACATCTTTAATTATAAAGAATCATGCCGTTTTGTCAATGAAAAAGGGCACACTGACAGAACGAGGTGATAAAACAAATGAAGCAGTTTACAGCGCGCCACCCTGGGCGATCCTGGCGGCGGGGGCGGCCATTCAGATCCTGACGGGCCTGCCTGCGGCGTGGGGCGTGTTTCAGCAGCCGGTGATGGACGAGTTCAGCCTGACCGAGGACGGCGCTGGCTATGCGTTCGGCATCCTGATCGCAGCGTTCGGGGTGGGATGCGTCATCGGCGGTTTTTTGCAGGATAAAAAAGGCCCGCGCTGCGCGGCGCTGTGGGGCACCGGCCTGCTCTGCGGCGGGTTCTTTGCGGCGGCCCTCCTGCCTGGGGAAAAGGGGGCATGGTTCTGGGCAGTGTTCAGCATTCCGGCGGGGCTGGGCACGGCGTTTCTCTACCCGTCCATCCAGTCCTGTGCCCAGAAATGGTATGCCGGGCGCAAGGGCCTTGCCACGGGAGTCATTGGCGGCGCGGTGGGCCTGAGCGGAGCGTTTCTGACCGGATTCGTCCGCACGGCGCTAAAGGCTTTGGCCCGGTGCAGGGGATCCGGGGGCGTTCTGGGCGCTGGGGGCGCTCACGCTGCCGGTCTGCCTTGTGGGCAGTGCCTGCTCACCGACCGCCCCCGGCAAAACAGAAGCCCGAGGAGCAGGGCCAGGGGAAAGGGCACCCCGGCCCTCGACCTTGTCCCCGCCTGCAGATGCTCAGAACAAAGCAGTACTGGGCTCTGCGCCGGGGCGGTCTGCTGTTCCACCCCGGCGGTGCTGCTGTTCAGCCCATCATCTTAAAGCTGGGTATGGAGCGGGGCCTGGACGAGGGCGCTGCCCTGTGGAGTGTGGTGCTGGGCAGCGTGGGCAGCGCGGCGGGCCGCTTGCTGATGCCCCTGCTCAGCGACCGGATCGGCCGCCGCCCCACTGACCTGATCCTGTTCGGCGTGTCGCTGGGGCTTTCAGCGGCCTTCCTGTTCGCGCAGGGGTGGCTCGTTGTGGCTGTGTACGCAGGGCTCACCTTCTGTTATTCGGCGCTGGCGGCGGTGCTGCCTTCCCTCTCCACCGACCTGTTCGGCCTGCCCCATGCCGGGGTAAACTACGGCTTTCTGGCGCTGGGACAGAGCGTGGGCAGCCTTGCCTTCCCCTTTGCGGCGAACCTCTGGGGCCTTGCCACCGGGCGCACTGGCTGGCCATGGCAGGAGCGGCGGCGGGCTTTGTGTGTATCTGGGCGCTCCGGCCTGTCAGGGCCCAACAGCCGCCCAGAAAAAACTGAACCGGACAGCGCAAGATATTCCTTTTGACAAATATGATAGAAATGTGACGAACTGGGCAGTGAAAGCGGTGAAAGTGCTAGTTAGCTGCGAATAACTGTTAAAAATGCTTGTGAAAAAATCCGCAAAACGTCTTGCAAATTCCGCCAAGGTTCTCTATAATAAAATCATGCGTGGTAGTACCGGCGTGGCGCGGAAGAGAGCGGCGCAGCCGGTCAATGCAAACGGCAGGACACCCCCTGCCAATGGCATCAATTTGTCAAAAGGAGAGTATGATTATGACCTATTCGCAGCAAGTACAGAATATGTGCCCGATCACCAAAGGTCCTAAGCATGGTCCGGCTCCCATCCCCGAAGAGGGCGCATGGGTCAAGGCCTATGAGATCAAGGACATCAGCGGCTACACCCATGGTGTGGGCTGGTGTGCACCCCAGCAGGGCACCTGCAAGCTGTCTCTGAACATCAAGAACGGTGTCATCGAGGAGGCTCTGGTGGAGACCATCGGCTGCTCCGGCATGACCCATTCCGCCGCTATGGCTGGCGAGATCCTGCCCGGCAAGACCATTCTGGAAGCTCTGAACACCGACCTGGTGTGCGATGCCATCAACGTGGCAATGCGTGAGCTGTTCCTGCAGATCGTCTACGGCCGCAGCCAGACCGCTTTCTCTGAGGACGGTCTGCCCATCGGCGCAGGTCTGGATGACCTGGGCAAGGGTCTGCGCTCCATGACCGGCACCATCTTCTCCACCAAGGCCAAGGGTGTCCGTTACCTGGAGCTGACCGAGGGCTACATCAACAAGCTGGCTCTGGATGCCAACGATGAGGTCATCGGCTATCAGTTCGTCAAGCTGGGCAAGATGATGGAGGATATCCGTCACGGCAAGACCCCCAACGAGGCTTACGAGAAGAACGTGGGTACTTACGGCCGCTTCAGCAAGGAGCAGGGCGCTGTCAAGTACATTGACCCGCGTGAGGAATAAGAGAGGAGGAACAACTCATGCAACTTTTGAATCTATGGATCGCCGTATGCCGAAAATCGAGGCATGCCTGAAGGCCAACGGCCTGGAGTCTCTGGACGCTTGCAACGAGATGCTCCTCGCTAAGGGCATCGACTGCGACAAGATCGTGCGCGGCGTGCAGCCCATCTGCTTTGATAACGCTGTCTGGGCATACACCCTGGGCACCGCCATCGCCGTCAAGCGCGGCCTGACCGACGCTGCCGAGTGCGCTGCTGCCATCGGCGAAGGTCTGGAAGCATTCACCATCCCCGGCTCTGTTGCTGAGCAGCGTCAGGTCGGTCTGGGCCACGGCAACCTGGGCGCTCGTCTGCTGAGCGAGGACACCACCTGCTTCGCTTTCCTGGCAGGCCACGAGTCCTTTGCTGCTGCTGAGGGTGCCATTGGTATTGCCCGCACTGCAAACAAGGTCCGCAAGACCCCCCTGCGTGTTATCCTGAACGGCCTGGGTAAGGATGCAGCTTACATCATTTCCCGTATCAACGGCTTCACCTATGTGCAGACCGAGTACGATATCCCCACCCAGACCCTGAAGGTCGTCAAGGAGATCCCCTTCTCCGAGGGTGAGCGCGCTGCTGTTAAGTGCTACGGCGCTAACGACGTTATGGAAGGCGTTGCCATTATGAAGAAGGAGGACGTTCAGTGCTCCATCACCGGCAACTCCACCAACCCCGTCCGCTTCCAGCACCTGGTTGCAGGTACCTATAAGAAGTGGGCCATCGAGAACGGCAAGAAGTACTTCTCCGTCGCTTCCGGCGGCGGCACGGGCCGTACCCTGCACCCCGATAACGTGGCTGCAGGCCCCGCAAGCTATGGCCTGACCGACTCTCTGGCCGCGTCCATGGTGATGCTCAGTTCGCAGGTTCCTCCTCCGTGCCCGCACACGTTGAGATGATGGGCCTGATCGGCATGGGCAACAACCCCATGGTCGGCGCTACCGTTGCCTGCGCTGTTGCTGCTGCACAGGCCAACGCCTGATCTTTTCCTAGTTCGGCAAAGGGGGCTGCCTTCCGAATGGGCAGCCCCCTTTTTATGCTGAAATATGTTCGCGCAGGCTAACTGCCTGCAACATTGGTTCAACTGAGAAGGAAAAAGAAGAAACCATGAAAAACACGAAGATGAAACAGAGCATTGCAGCGCTGGCCATGGCCGCTGTCGTTGCAGTGAGCCTGCTGGGCTACGGCTGCGGCAGCAAGCCCGCCTCCACCACCGGCGCGGGTGCTACCGGCGATTTTACCGGCACTGCCAAGGGCTTTGGCGGCGATGTTACCGTTACCCTGACCCTGACCGACGGCAAGATCACCGGCTGCACCGCTGAGGGTGCCGATGAGACCGAGGGCGTGGGCTCCAAGGCAATCGAGCAGCTGCCCGGCGAGATCGCCGAGAGCGGCAGCATCGCAGTGGATGGCGTGTCCGGTGCTACCATCACCTCCAATGCCATCAAGGAGGCAGCGGCTGCTGCCATCACCGCTGCTGGTCTGAAGCCTGAGGATTTCCAGACCGCTGTTGAGAACGGTACCGAGACTGCTGAGGATTCTACCGTTGATACCGACATCGTCATCGTGGGCGCAGGCGGCGCAGGTATGACCGCTGCCCTGACTGCCACCAGCGAGGGCAAGAGCGTTGTCATCGTGGAGAGCCAGCCCGTGGTGGGCGGCAACTCCGTGCGCGCTACCGGCGGCATGAACGCCGGCAAGACCGTGTATCAGGATGAGAACGAGTTTGCCGAAGGCGCAGGTGTCGAAAAGACCCTGAAGGCTGCTGCTGAAAAGTATGCTGACAACGAGACCATCACCGCTCTGGCAAAGACCGTCTCCGAGCAGTGGCAGAGTACCAGAAGAACCCCACCGGCTACTTTGACAGCGTTGAGCTGATGGAGCTGGATACCATGATCGGCGGCAAGGGTGTCAATGACCCTGCTCTGGTGGAGACCCTGTGTTCCAACAGCGCTGATGCCATCGACTGGCTGGGTGAGCAGGGCATCACCCTGCACAGTGTTTCCAGCTTCGGCGGCGCATCCGTCAAGCGGATCCACCGCCCGGTGGACGCTGAGGCAAGACTCTTTCCGTCGGTTCCTACATGATCCCTCTGCTGGAGGAGAATTGCCAGAAGCTGGTGTTCAGATGATGCTGAACACCACCGCCACCGAGATCCTGACCGATGACAACGGCGCTGCTGTTGGCATCAAGCCACCGGTGCTTCCGGTGAGACCATTACCATCAATGCCAAGGCTGTAGTGCTGACCACCGGCGGTTTCGGCGCAAATCTCGATATGGTCGTTGAGTACAAACCCGAGCTGAAGGGCTTTATGACCACCAATGCCCCCGGTATCCTGGGCCAGGGCATCAAGATGGCACAGGCCATCGGTGCTGACACCGTGGATATGGATCAGATCCAGATCCACCCCACCGTGGAGGCCAACACCGCTGCCCTGATCACCGAGGGCCTGCGCGGCGACGGCGCTGTGCTGATCAATGCCGAGGGCAAGCGCTTCATTGATGAAGTCGGTACCCGTGATGTGGTTTCCGCTGCCGAGATCGCTCAGACCGGCAGCTACAGCTGGCTGGTGGTGGATCAGGCTATGGTGGATGCTTCCAGTGTCATCCAGGGCTACATCAAGAAGGGCTACACCGTGACCGGTGAGACCTATGAGGAACTGGGCAAGGCAATGGGCGTTGATGAGGCTGCTTTTGCCGAGACCATGAACACCTGGAACGGCTATGTTGAGGCCAAGAACGACCCCGACTTTGGCCGCACCAGCTTTGCAAACAAGCTGGATACCGCTCCCTACTATGCCATCAAGGTCACCGCAGGTGTGCATCACACCATGGGCGGCCTGAAGATCAACACCAACACTGAAGTCCTGAACGAGAACGGCGAGGTCATCCCCGGCCTGTTCGCAGCAGGTGAGGTGACCGGTGGTGTCCACGGTGCAAACCGTCTGGGCGGCAACGCCGTGGCTGACTTCACTGTCTTTGGCCGCATTGCAGGCGCAGCTGCAAGCAAGTACGCTGCATGAAACGCCTGAAAGGCTGGCAGAAAAACCTGATCTTTGCGGCCGTGGTGCTGGCCGCGGCAGCACTCCTGTTCGTGCTGTACCGCGCCAACGCCCCCAAAGCGGAGCCGCTGGTGGCCGTGGTCGATTTCGGCGACGGCATCACCGAGACGATCCCGCTGGACGAGGACCACGATTATCTGTATGATGTGGGCGATTATATCGTGCATCTGCAGGTAAAGGATGGGGCCGTTGCCTTCCTCGACAGTCAGTGCCCGGACCATGTGTGCGAGCAATTCGGCTGGCTGAGCGAGCAGGATGCCTGGGCCGCCTGTGTCCCCGCCGGGTCTATGTAACGGTGCGGGCCGCAGAAACAGAATAAAACAAACAGGCCGCCGTGCAGGAGATGATCCTGCACGCGGCTGTTATATAGGGAAAAATGTTATTTTACATATTTCCCTTCGCAGATATTCTTGCAGCAGGCGCTGATGGGGAACCAGCAGCAGTCCCGGCAGATATCGGCCAGCATCTCGGGGGTGGCTTTGGCATCGATCTCCCGAATGAGAGCCTGATAGTCGTATTCCTTTTCCTCCAGCCCGAAATACTCCACAGTCTTGCGGTCGTATCGCTTGACCTTTTCCTGCGTGTCGCACAGGTCAGTGCCCAGCTTGTTGGGGCAGCAGGAGCAGAGGGTGTCGGTGGAGAAGGTGAGCTGGACCTTCGTCCCGGGCACCTCCCGCAGCTGGTGGACGATATCATTCATGTGCGCCACAAAGGCTTCGCTGTAGCCATGACCGGAGTAGCCCTGGGTGCAGAGCAGGTGATGCGGACGCAGTACGATGCTCATGCCTTTTTTACCCCCGGGATCCGCTTCCGGATGTTCAGGCCCAGCACGCAGGCCAGCACAGCCTTGATGATGGCGGTGGGGATGAAGGGAAGAACGCAGGCGGAAACAGCCACAGACACGGTGCTGTGGGCGACGATCACGAACAGGATGACACCTACGATATAGTTGATCACAGTGCCCACGACAACCGCCACGGGGAAAGCACCCTTGAAGGCATCCCTGTGCTCCACGCCCAGGCCGATGATGTAGGCCATGATGGGGAAGGAGATCAGGAAGCCGCCGGTGGGGCCGACAAACTTATCGATGCCGCCGGAGAAGTTGGCCAGCACCGGCACGCCCACAGCGCCCAGCAGCAGGTAAACGAGCGTTGCAATGGCGGACAGCTTGGAGCCCAGCACCACAGCCGCCAGCGTGATGGCGAAGGTCTGCATGGTCATGGGCACACCCAGCGGCATGGGGATGGAGATCTGTGCCATCACGGCGATGACGGCGGCAAACAGGCCCGCGTAGCAGATATCGCGCACCGAGAACTTACTGTTCTGATTCATAGAAAAAATCCTCCTCTGATTTGGTACAAACAACGTCCCGATTAAACCAGAAAGCGGCAGACAGGTCAACTTGCGATTTGTACAAAGGTTTACAATCTGTGAAAATTTGCTGAAAAGCGTTCAAACGAAATTTGGACGCTTGTGTATCCGGGCAAAATGCGATACACTACACCTATACATAGGAAAGGATCTGACAGGCCGCCCTCCGGCGGGCCTGAATCTGATAGGAGGAACATGATGATCTGGAATAAGAAGAAGGACGGCGCGGAGAACCCGGGTGCGGAAACGCCTGCGGCACAGACAACCAAGGCCCCGGTGCTGTTTTTGCAGAAGAACTGGAAATGGCTCGTGCCGGTGGTCTGCGTGGTGATCGCGGGCGGTGTGTTTTTGCTCAAGCCAAGAGCGCCAGCACCACAGCCGTGGACCCCAGCTATATGGAGGCCAGCCCTGAAATGCGGGATGTCACCAACACCCTGAGCGGCACCGGCACCCTGAACCCTGCCAACACCTACACCGTGAAATCTCTGGTGGAGGGCAAGGTGCTCACCGGCGAGTTTGAGGAGGGCGACGTGCTGGATGAGGGGAGCATCCTCTACACGCTGGACAGCTCGGACGCTTCCACCAATTTTGAAAAGGCCGAGATCGCCATGCAGCAGGCACAGCGCAGCTATGACAAGGTGGTGGACCGCCAGTATGTGCGTGCCGAGGTGGATGGCACCGTGAGCACCCTGAAGGTCGCCAAGGGCGACGAGGTGACCAGCGGGCAGGAGGTCGCCATCATCCGCGACAGCTCCAAAATGCTGCTGACGCTGGAATTCCCCGCCGCTGATGCCGCCAATTTCAGCGTGGGCCAGACCGCCAGGTGACGCTGGACGGCACCTTTGAGCAGCTGGACGGCACCGTGACCAGCGTGACCGGAACGGATGCCCTGAGCACCGGCAACCTGCTCACCCGCACCGTGACCATTGCCGTGCGGAATGCAGGCGGCCTGACCACCGCGCAGGCGGCCACCGCCTCCATCAACGGGGTCAGCTCCATCGGCTCTGCCACCTTTGGCTATCAGGCAGAGCGTACCCTGACCGCACAGGCCGCAGGCACCGTGACCTCCATCCATGTGCAGGAGGGTCAGACCGTTGCCAAGGACGATATCCTGATCGAGCTGAGCGGCGATGACCTGACCGAGAGCATCCAGTCTGCCTCTGAGACCCTGCGCAGCGCTGAGATCTCCCTGCAGAACCTGCAGGATACCATGGCCAACTATACCGTCACCTCTCCCATCAGCGGCACCATCATTGAAAAGGATGCCAAGGTGGGCGACGCGGTCAAATCCGGCGATACCCTCTGCGTCATCTATGACCTGAGCTATCTGGAAATGGTAATCAACGTGGACGAACTGCAGATCAGCTCCCTGACTGTGGGCCAGAAGGTGCAGATCACAGCCGATGCCGTGCAGGATAAGAACTATGTGGGCACTGTGACCCGCGTCTCCATGAAGGCACTTCCAACGGCGGTACCACCACCTACCCGGTGACCATCCGCATTGACGAGACCGACGGCCTGCGGCCCGGCATGAACGCCAACGCCGAGATCGTGGTGGCCGAGGCCGCCAATGCCCTGACCGTGCCCAATGCGGCCATCGTCCGGGGCGGCTATGTGCTGGTGACCCAGGATTCCCCCAGCGCCTCCAAGGCGGATACCACCATGGAGGCCCCCGAGGGCTTTGTCTATGTGGCCGTCAAGACCGGTGTCAGCGATGATGATTACACCCAGATCGTCAGCGGCATCCAGGAGGGGGACACCATTGGTTACGACCCCAACTCGGTCAGCAGCGACAGCTACTATGACGATGGCAGCGGCATGATGATCTTCTGATGGGAGGATGGAATGAGTGCTCTGATCGAATTTGATGCGGTCTGCAAGTATTACCAGATGGGCGACACCACGGTAAAAGCTGCCGACCACATCACCATGAAAATAGAAAAAGGCGAGTTTGTTGCCATTGTGGGCCAGTCCGGCTCCGGCAAGTCCACCTGCATGAACATCATCGGCTGTCTGGATGTGCCCACGGCGGGCACCTACCGGCTGAACGGCCGGGATGTGGCAAGATGAGCCGGAACGAGCTGGCCTCCATCCGCAACGAGATGCTGGGGTTTATCTTCCAGCAGTATAATCTTCTGCCCAAATTAAACTTACTGGAAAACGTGGAGGTGCCGCTGGTCTATGCGGGCATCCCACGCGCCGAGCGCCACCGCCGGGCCCGCGAGGTGCTGGAGCAGGTGGGGCTGGGCGATAAGCTGAAAAACAAGCCCAACCAGCTTTCCGGCGGCCAGCAGCAGCGCGTATCCATCGCGCGGGCGCTGGTGCGCAACCCGGCGATCATTCTGGCTGATGAGCTACCGGCGCGCTGGACAGCCACACCGGCCGCGAGGTGCTGGGAATGCTGCAGGACCTGCATGGGCAGGGCCATACGGTGGTGCTCATCACCCATGACAACTCCATTGCCGTGCAGGCCGACCGCATCATCCGGCTGGAGGATGGTCAGGTGGTCTACGATGGCGACTCCCGCGCGCCGGAAGCCATCGTCCAGCCGACGCTGAACTTTGAATCGGCAGAACAGGAGGGGAACAAATGATCATTGAGACCTTCCGTCAGGCCTCCAGAATGTGTGGAGCAACAAACTCCGCACCTTCCTGACCATGCTGGGCATCATCATCGGTGTCATGGCGGTCATCGTTATCGTGGGCCTGGGCAACGGCATGACCCAGAGCATGCGGGACAGCTTTTCGGCGCTGGGCACGAATGCCCTGTCCATTCAGGTCTGGGGCTACGGCTCCCGCACCGCCTCGGTGGAGGATGTGTATAAGATCGCGGATAAGAACAAGGAGCTCATCTCCGCAGTCTCGCCCCAGATCGATTTCAGCAACAACACCCCCAAGGTGGGCACCACGACCTACCGCTACGGCACCAGCGTTTACGGTGTGGACGAGCACTACACTGAGATGAAAAACTATACCCTCGCCCAGGGGCGCGGCCTGCAGTACATGGACATCAAGGACAACAAGCAGGTCTGCATCATCGGCGATTACCTCAACCGGGCGGCCTACGGCGGCAACGCGGTGGGCCAGACATCAAGCTGGGGGCCTACAAGTTCCGGATCGTGGGCGTGCTGAACGCCAAGGTGACGGACAAGAACATGCAGCAGGCTCCGACGATGACTGCATCTATCTGCCCTACACCACGGCCATGCGGCTCTCCAACCAGTCCAGCGCCAAGAACTTTGTTGCAATTATGAAGGACGAGAGCCGGGCCAACGAGGCCAAGGCGGTGGTGGAAAGCGGTCTGCACGACCTGCTCAAGAGCGACAACGCTTACTACATCTACAGCGCCAGCGAGTGGCTGGAGGAGATGAACGAGATGATCAACATGGTCATCATCATCCTTACCGGCATTGCCAGCATCTCACTGCTGGTGGGCGGCATCGGCATTATGAACATCATGCTGGTGTCGGTGACCGAGCGCACCCGGGAGATCGGCATCCGCAAGGCACTGGGTGCCAAGGAGCGGGTGATCCTGTCGCAGTTCGTGGTGGAAGCTGCCACCACCTCCGCACTGGGCGGCGTGCTGGGCATCGTCCTTGGCTATATCGTGTCCATGGCGGCAAACCGCATCCTGCCCATGATCTCCAGCGACATTGATGTGACCGTCAGTCCCTCGTTCAACTCCATCGTGGTGGCCTTTGGCATCTCGGTGGGCATCGGCGTGCTGTTCGGCTACCTGCCCGCCAAGCGCGCCGCAAGGCTGAACCCCATTGAAGCGCTGAGATATGATTAAACCTCTTACCGCTTCGGTCTGGCTTTGCCAGCGCCTTGCGGAGCTCCCCTAATAGGGGCAACAACGACGACCGCCGCCAGTGGCGGATGAAGGGAGGAGTTGTTGGGGCCGCGGCCAGCAGGATGCAAGTGCAAGGCTTTGCACGAAGCAGACGCTGGGAGCCGCAACCCGGAATACATTAGAAACTATTTTAAGGAGGATTTTCCATGAAAAAGCGAATCCTTGCATTTCTGCTGGCGGTGAGCATTGCCGTGTCGATGCTGGTGCTGCCGGCATCGGCAGCGGGCAACGCAAACACGGCGGTCCAGCTGTCCATCACGCTGAACGCGATGGACAGCAGCCAGCAGGCTGCTCTGAACGCTGTGGTCACCCGCGGTGCGCTGGCCCGGATGCTGGTGTCCTACTCCACCTACCGCGAGAGCGTGGGCTCTCAGGCACGGTGGGCACCTGTTCACCGACCTGCCCGGCACTTCGCCCTATGCACCTATGTCCGCATTGCGGTGCAGAACGGTTGGATGAACGGCTACACCGACGGCTCTTTCCGGCCCGACAACGCCGTGACACTGGAGGAGGCGGTCACGGCCATCCTCAAGCTGATGGGCTATAAGATGACCGACCTGAGCGGCTCCTTCCCCAACGCACAGCTGAACAAGGCCAGTGAGCTGGGCCTGCGCAATCAGGTGGACCGCAGCCAGGGCGAGGTGCTCAACTACGAGGAGTGCGCCCTGCTGTTCTACAACGCCCTGACAGCCAACGCTGCCAGCGGCAGTGCCTACGGCAGCAGCCTGGGCTTCACGGTCTCCAACGGTCAGGTGGATACCTCCAGCGTCATGCTCAAGAGCCTGAAGGGCCCCTTTGTGGCGGGCGACACGGTCCAGCTGCCCTTTGTTCCCAAGATGGTCTACCGCAACGATAAAGCGTCGGAATCTGCGGAACTGAACAAATACGATGTGTATTATTACAGCGAGAGTTTACAGACACTGTGGTCTATACCCGCCGCGCCGCTGGCCGCATCACGGCAGTTTCGCCCAGTGCCAGTGCCCCCACCAGTGTAACGGTGGCAGGCACCAGCTATACGCTGGGTTCCTCTGCGGTGGCCTCTCAGGTGTCCTCCCTCAACGGCGGCGGCGTGGGCGAGGTCGTCACCCTGCTGCTGGGCATGAACAATGAGGCTGCCGGGATCGTGACCGGCGAGGAAGCCGACAGCGTGTTCTACGGTGTCGTGCAGACCGCCACCCGCAGTCTGGTGGAAGAGAACGGCGCGGATGTTTTGCAGAAAGTCTCCGTCATGTGCACCGATGGCATTGCCCGCACTGTGAACGTGGACAAGAGCCTGAACTTTCCGCAGGGGTGGCTGGTAGAGATCAAGGTCACCCCGGAGGGTGAGAGCGTGGAGCACATCGAGGACCGCTGTGTCAACGGCACCATCAATGCCAACGCCACTGCTCTGGGCGCAGCCGCCCTGGCCGACGATGTAGAGATTCTGGATACAACTTCGGAGGGTGTGGCTGGGACGGTTCGTCCCAGCGCCTATCGGGGGTAACACTGAGTGACCTTGATGTCCGCTACTATACCGTCAACGATGCCGGACAGATCGACCGGCTCATCCTGAACGATGTGACCGGCGACCTGTGGAGCTACGGCGTGCTGGACGATGTGAAAAATCTGGCTATGAATTATTCTGACCTGAAGAACCTTTTCACCGGCATTGCGGCGGGAGACTCCGCCTCCGGCACCACGACCACGACAGGCACCACCACCGGATCGACCACGGGCGGCACCGACGGCTCCGGCTCTACCTCGGGTACCACGCGGCAGACCGCCTGTCCAACCTGCTGGTGCCCACCACCAGCGAGATCCTGTGGGGTATCGTTTCGGGCGATATCCTGAGCACGGCCTGGCAGAAGCTGACCAGCAACACCGGCTCCCTGATGAGCATTGGCTTCCAGCAGATCGCGGAGATCACGGGCACCCCCTTCAAGCAGATCTTCAACTACATCGGCGGCGGTGCAACCTATATCTGCTACGTCAACGGCGCGGCGGCCAGCTACACCACGGCCATCAAGTATCCGGTGCTGGCGGGCGGCATTGCCGTGCGGCGGGAGACCACCGGCTCTGTCAAGGCCATGATGCAGCTGATGCCCCTGAAGATCGACAAGGTCGGCGCGGCCTCGGTGCTCTCGGGCAGTGAACGCTATGAGATGGCAGACAATGTGCAGGTCTACCTGTGGTACAAGGGCCAGTATTACCCCACAAAGCTGGCTCAGGTGGATGCGGATGGCTACCATCTGACCGGCTGGTACGATAACTTCGGCTGCGCTGCCGGAAAAAAGGTCCGCGTCATCATTGCGGTCAAGAACGACTGATGCTTTATTACAGCGGCCTGAGCCGCACACTGCGGCAGCTGCGCTGGGTGCTTTACCCGCGCCGCTGCCCTTTTTGTGACCGGGTGCTGGGGAACCAGCCTGCCTGCCCGGACTGCGCCGATGGGCTGGCAGAGCTGCGCCGTGCACCTCCATGCGGCTGCGCGGCTCCGAGCACTACCTGGGGCGGCTGGATGGGGCAGCCGCGCCCTACCGATACACCGGCCTTGTCCGCCGCGCGGTGCTGCGGGCGAAATATCAGGCGCGCCTGGGCAGCTGTGGAGCTGGGCGTGGAGATGGCCCGCCTGCTCTTTGGCAGCGAGATCAGAATGTGCGGCTCTGAGCCCCTGCCCGAACCGGTACCGGGCCTTGACCGGGGTTACGACTGCATTCTTCCGGTACCGGCCTCCAGCAAAAGCAGCGGCTAACAATGTGCCGGAGCGGATGGCACAGCCCTCCCGGCCTAGCGGGCGTGGCCGGTGCAGTGGTCGCGACGA
>ENA-OQAZ01001126-OQAZ01001126.1-human-gut-metagenome-genome-assembly--contig:-NODE-1126-length-13489-cov-4.446789_pt1 | contig 13489 bp, 15 predicted proteins | sample MGYA00242737_ERZ504531 | MGnify/ENA primary metagenome ERZ504531 (study PRJEB26092, sample SAMD00036244) | human gut metagenome | host: Homo sapiens | study: EMG produced TPA metagenomics assembly of...
TATGACCAACGGTTCACGAAACAGATTCGCAATTCCGGCCAATCATATCGTTGGTTATCAATGGCGATGACTGCTCGATTGCAAAACGGATATTATCAAGACGAGATTCAATGGTGCGTTCTTATTTTATTTTTCGGCGGTTTTGCTGTTTGCCGATGTAATGACGTTCGTGCTGATCGTCTGGAATGAAAAAGATGAACGGCTCAAAGGGGAGAATCTGACGCTTACCGCACGCGCACGCACGCAGGCGGAAAGCATTGAAGCGCTGAGTGCCTCTTATGCAGCGCAAAGAAAGCTAACACATGATTTTAATGCGCATCTGGCAACGCTTTCCTCGTATCTGGCAGCGGGCAGATCAAAGACGCGCAGGATTATATGGCAACACTGCAGGAACAACAGACCGACCGAATCCTGATTGCCAATACGCGCAATTCTACAATCGACGCGCTGCTGAATCAAAAAGCGCAGGTGGCCAAAAAGAACAACATTGATATTCGTTTTAAGGTCAATGACCTTTCGGGAATACAGGTCGCTCCGATTGATCTGGTGATCATCATCGGCAACCTGTTGGATAATGCCATTGAGGCGTGCGTCAAGCTGCCCGCAGGTGAGCGGGAAATCTATGCTCAGCTTTTGTTGGAGGATACACTGTTTCTGTCTTTCCGTAACACATCCCCACCGGTGGAAATCGTAAACAGCTACATCGCCACAACCAAAAAGCGCCCGACCTGCATGGGTTCGGGCTGCAAAACGTCAAAACCGCCTTGGGAAAGTACGATTCATTCTATGATATGGCCTACGAGGACGGTTATTTTTCCTTTACGATAGAAATGGAAAACGACTTGCCTTCCGCTACCAAAAAAACTCGTTTTTTGCTACATGAAAGTTGAAATTTGGCAAATTTGGGCGTATTTCTGTGTTATAGCCGAAAGGAAATGATCCCATGCAAAAACTGGCCGCCAACCTGACAGAAAAAATGCTGCGCCGAAAGCTGATCTCGCCGGAGCAGGCAGAGTGGTGCGCTTATCTTGTGGAGTGCAAGCTCGAACAGATGCTTTGCTTTTCCGTACTGATTGCACTCGGCTGCCTGATCGCACCGCTTTGGGAAGTACTACTGCTGAACTGGGGCGTCGTGTTTTTGCGCCGCAAGGCAAACGGGCTGCACTTGCATACGTTCGCGGGTTGTATGCTTTCCTCGCTGTGCTGTGAACTGACCGCCCTTTGGGCGTGCGAAAAAGTAACACCTGCGGTTGCCGTGCTGCTTTTGGCCATTTCGCTGCTGACGCTCTGCCTTGCCGCGCCGGTCAACGATGTCAACATTCATTTTGACAGTGATGAAATGCAGACATTGCGCGGCGGGATGCAAAAACGGCTGGTCGTGTATGCAGCCGTTTCCGGCACTGTGTTTTTTGTGTGCCCGCAGGTATTTGGTATCCTTTCCGCATCCGCTTGTATCATTGCCCTGTGCGTGCTTCTGGCACGGATGGGGCTTGGAATCACCGTAATTCAATGACAGGAGGAACATCATGAAAAAACTCGATATTACCGCTCAAAAAATCGTGTAGCACACACTGCAAAGCGCCATGGAGGGCGGTCCTAATTGCCCCCGCATATGGTTTTACCAGCCCCACCGCCCGGAAAAGCCTCTGACAAATTTGCAGGACAAAAAGTAAATCTCACGCTGCAGTTCTAAGCCCGTCGCATCTCAAATGCGGCGGGCTTTTTTATGCCTGCTTCTCGAAAAATTCACAAAAAGTTCAAATAATTAGAGAACATTTTCTGCGCTATTAGCCTTTAAGATGATGAGCAAGGGAAAAACGAGCAGAAAAGAGGTGAGAGTGTGTCAAGTGCCGATCGACGCCAAGCCGAAATATTAGAACTGTTGTATATGCATGAAAAATGCAATGTCAACGATTTTGTCGAGCGTTTCGGAGTCAGCAGACGTACCATTACCTCAGATATTGTAGTACTTACTCGCAAGCACAATATCAAGTCGAAGTCCGGTCCTCACGGTGGAATAGAAATAGACAGGGACCTAAAAACCGATGAAGTGCCATACCTAACAGATTTTGGAACTTCATGGTTGAAACGGAAATATGACGAAGCTGAAACCGAAGAAGATCGCATAGCGGCACACTCCATTCTCCGGCGTTTTTCTCTTTAGCGGATATAGTCCGTTCCCCAGCACCTTGACAACCGAATACCCAGCATAACAGGTACATTCCTTTCCCGGCAAGCCCCAGTGGGCGGTCCGGCAAACCGGAATTGCGGCGGGAAAGACCATAATGATACGCCAGCAGCCTCCCGCGTCAGAGGGGGTGACCGAGCCGGAGTTGTAAGCAGTAAGACTCCGGCGGAGTCAGTGAACGGGTGTGCCAACACCCTGCCTGTTGTGTTCCCGGTGTCAGGGGTGCGGGCGGCAAATGTGGCACAGTTTCTTAACTATCTACTTTTGCCGTTTAGGGCAAATCGTGGGCAGCAGGACCCCAAGCGCCTGCTGCCCATCATTTTGCTTTAAACGGGATGGAAAACAGGGGTGTAAACCAATGCAAACCTATCCGACAGGCTATGCAGAATCCCACCGCATAGCCGAACAGATTTTCCGGGAGATTTTACCCCGGCACAGCATGCGGTGCGCGAGGAACAAATCGCGCTTTGCCATGAAGTTTTAGATACTTTATATAATAAGGAAATTTCCCTGTGCGAAGCAGGTGTAGGCACCGGCAAAACGCTGGCTTACCTCGTGGGCTGTATCCTTTGGCAGATGCATCGCCCCGAACGGATGAAACTGCCCATCGTTATCTCCACTTCCAGCGTTGCCTTGCAGGACGCTATCCTTACAGAGTATCTGCCGAATTGTCCGATGTCTTGCTGGACGAAGGTATCATCACCGCACCCACCACAGCCGTTGTCCGCAAGGGCAAAGAGCGTTTTGTCTGCGATGCCCGCCTTGCTGAGAGAGCATCGCTGGTGCATCCGAAACGAACGCGGGAGAAAAGCCGCCTGCGCATTGCAGAAAATATTCTGGACATGGATCGTATCCCAGAACTTTCCCGGTATGACCGCTGCCGGATCTGTGTGCCGCAGTCCTGCCCGCGCGATTGCTTTATGCGCTTAGATTGCCGCTACCAGCAGTATCTGCGCGATTCCATGAAACCCGACATCCAAATTTGCAATCACAATTATTTGCTGGCAGATGCATCGCACCGACTTGAAGATAGACCTCTGCTCCTGCGCAGCTATCAGGCACTGGTAGTGGACGAGGCGCACAAACTGCCCGATGCCGCCCGCCAGATGTACACGGAAACACTATCCCAGCACAACATGGATGAATTGTGCCTTTTATTACAACAGGCGAACTACAAGGATTTTGACAGGCAGCTGCGGACGGCGTTCCTTACGCTGTCGTTCTCCTGCACGCAGGGGCTTTCCAAGCTGCGAGGAAAAGCGAGCGAACCGTTCGTGCTTACGCCGTTCCGCCGCGCTGCGCTCATCGACTGTATAGCATTGTTGCAAAATGCTGGCGGATTGCCGGATGTGCCGCGATAAAGTTGAAAAGCGCTTCCACCTGCTACAATAGCGGAAATGGCGGTAACTACTGCACAAATAATTTTGGTGCGGTTTTTCTCTTTCGTAATCATTTTACACTTTTCCTTTCTAGTTGAGCAGGTAAATCGTTCTAATTGTGTATTTTCCAGAAGCTCTTGTAGGCTAAACACGAGAGCTTCCTTTAAGGAAGTAAGAGAGAGCCAACTCTAAAATAATCTCTAATATAGATGATATACTTTATGTGACTTTCAAAATGTATTTCACCCATTTGTCAGGCATCGCACATTATCCAGAAAGCGAATACCCCCGTCCCATTACGGTTTTCAAATCATCCGGGCCTAGATCCAGTTTCTTCCGCAGCTTTGCGATATGCACATCAACCGTTCACGTCTGAATCGGCACTGTGATATTCCATGCAGATGCCAGAAGAAAGTTTCGGGAGCAGATGTGCCCAGAATGGTCGAGCAGCGTAATGAATAGTTGATATTCTGTGGTCGTCAGGTGAATGCGGCAGCCTTGCCTTTGAACGGAGAAATCGCTTTCATCGATCCCATCTTATAAGTTTAACGTCGCGTGGTTGTCATACGGGCACAAGGAGCGTTTCCCTTTTGTCTTAACGGAAGAACCCCAACTCAAACAAGCAGCCACAGCGAACACCAGACTCCCGCAGGTAAACACAACCACTTGTGCTGCTTCGCCTTTTAATTGCACATCCCGTGCAGTTGGGCACAAGGCAAACCATTCCGTCAACCGGTCACCTGCGGCAGACAAAAGCGAATGCCACGCCGCCATACTTCCCCATTGATTGGGAATCATCCATCCGGGCAGCGAAGCCAAACAGGTCGGAAGTAAGCAAACAAGCAGCAGTGCAATCCCGAACCCTATAACTTCTCTCAGAGATTTATTGCGGAATAAGCGAAGCAGACGACAACCGGCGCAAAGCAGAAGAAGTAATTCGGGTATTCCAATCAATGCTGACAGAACCCAGGCGAGGGCGGCATCATATAGGATTTGGTCCGGTTGAGCCAGACCGGCGGCAGCCAAAAGCTGCTGAACGCTTTGGCCCGGATTATCTCTAGAAACATGGGTCAATTCAAGAAGTTGGAATGCAGCGGTGGTTTCAACACCATAAAGGATCTGCTCTGTTTCCGATACAAAGACACCGCACACCCGGTAAGTCCGGGCATCCTCTGTATCCGGGTCCAGCGTAAGCGCTTGCTCCAATATGTCTGTACTTCCAAAAAGCTGCCATGCCAGTGCCGTACTGACAGCGCACTGGCTGGTGTCGCCACTGCCGGGTGCAGTTCCCACCACATAGCTTGCTCCGTATGCATCATGGGCCGTTCCGCAGAAACCGATACTGCAAACATCCGTGCAGGTCCGTGTGCTTACAGGGGAGCGCACCGCCACCTGGGTTTCTTCCCAGAAAGTTACCATCAGCCCATCTGTGTTTTGACTACTTTTTATATAAGTCTGCGCTTTTTTTACCTGTTCGCCGGTCAACGCCTGCGCGTAGCGCAAACTGACGCCTGGCTGATTTGTCTAACCTTCTCGACAGTCTGCACAGCCAGCCAGAGGCAAAGGCAATACATACCCAGACAGATCAGTGACATCAGCCGCCTACTCATCGATTCTCACCTCTGTTCCTGCGGAAAGTGGTTTGCTGCTTGCACTGACAATCTGTTCCTGCCCGCTCAAAGCGCCCGAAATACGTACTACACCATCGCCACGTTCTTCTACGGTAACCCCCAGCCGGACCAGCACGCTTTGGACGCCCAGCACGGTATTTTTAGTTTCCACCAGGTACACAAAATTCCCGGCGTTATCGCTGTTGACTGCGGTGGCTGGCAGGCAAAGCCCTGTCGTTCCGCCCATAGTCGTAACGGTTATATCCGCTGCCCCCGTTTTCCACTGTGTACCAGACACTGTGAATTGGGCGAGATCATCATTGACTTGTTCCAATGTGGCTGTTCCGGTATTTTGTTCCTGCATCACCGAAATCGTACCGCCCGCCTTCAACAGGCTTGCTTGTTCCGCTGTCAAGGAGGCAGTGACCGCATATTCTTGTTCGTTTGCTGCCAGCAGTCCCGCTACTGCTGGCGTATCTGCTCCGACTGTAAGTGCCATCTCGGTTACAATGCCATCTGATGGGGCCAAAAAAGCTCCGCCTGCTGCTTGCAGGGCTTCGAGAGATTTCAAGGTTTGATCTTCCTGCCGAATCTGGGCTAGCAAAACCTGAGCGCCCGCTTGATCAGTTTGGTTTGACTTAGCCAGTTCTTCCGTTTCCTTTGCGTAATTGTGCTGGGCGCTATTACGCGAATCCTCTGCGTTTTGCGCGGCGGACAGCGCCGCCTCCGTTGCATTGTCCGCGGCCTCTTGTGCTGCTTCCAAATCCGCCTGTGCCTGCTGCACAGCCGCCTGCGCGGTCGCGTATTCCGCTTCCCAGTCCGCGTAATCCTGTTCCGTCTGTGCTTGTTCCGGCGTTGCCATCTCCCAAAAGCCGTCCTCGTAAGGGCGTTGCGGTTTCCGGCCTTCTACCTCTGCCAAAACCTGGTGGGCAGCATCCAGCACATTCTGTGCCTGCGAAACATCCGCCTTGCCTTCCGCTGCTGCCTGTTGATAGTCTGCATACGCTCGATCCAGCTGTTGCTGCGCCTGCTGCCAGGCAAACGGATCGGCCGCCTGCCCTGCCAGAAGCTGGTTGGCCTGTACTTGATGCTGCTGCATGGACGCCTGTACCTGTTCGATTTCCGCGCGCACATCGTCCAAAGACAAGAGTGCCAGCGTTTGCCCTTCTGTCACCTGATCGCCCGGTTGGACGAAAATCTGTTCGACCAAAAGACCTTCCGGGATGGTCAGCGGAGTTCCAATTCCGGGGGATATTTGACCGGAAACCGTAAAGCTCTGCGTAACTACACCCTGGTACGGGGCGGTCACCGAGACGACTGGAAGCGTGGTGGCCGCGGTTCCGCGCACCAACAAAGTCAACAAAAGCATGAGCGCAAGAAAGCGCAGCATGGCAACACCGGTATGCCACTGGTTGGGTTTGGCAGCGGCAGTAGCGTGCAACCGCTGTCTGAGTTTATGTATCACGTCCAAAGAGTTCATCCTTTCACAGCCCCTTTTGTCAAGCCTGCTTCCAGGTATGTTTGCCCGAAGCGGAAGACCAGAATCGAAGGGAGCAACATCCACAGACTAGCAGCCATCGCGAGACCCAGTTGTTTTGTATCCAGATTGGCCGGGTCGGTAAAGAAGAGGACAGTGGCCAATATTGTGGAGATTCCAAAAAAGTCATCGGTTGTTCTATGGCGTTCCAGGCATCCAAAAATCCCAGCGTCAGGGCGGATATAAGACCGGGAATCCCCAATGGAATCCCGATGCGCCAAAAACGCTGCCATTGATTTGCACCATCGATCGAAGCGGACTCCAAGACTTCTCTCGGAATCGTGTCAAAGCCGCGCTCCATGATAAATACCGGAAATGTAGAAAAGATGCCCGGTAAAATGATGGCCCACGGCGTGTCCAGCAGGCCAAATTGGCGCAATACCAGATAGCTGGGCACCATGGTTACCTGGAAGGGCAATAGCATCAGAACGATGTAAAGCCCCCGAACCATACTGCGCCCGCGAAAGCGAAGCCGGCTGATTGCCCAAGCGGCAGGCGCGCCCACCAGCAGGTTCCCGGCCACCTGGGCTACAGACTGGCCGATGCTGTTCCAGAACATGACAAAAAACGGCGGCGTATCCAACAGCAGGGTCAGCAACGGTTCGAGCGTCGGCCAGTCTGGCAACAGGTGCCAGACGGTATATCCGGTGCCCAGCCCTAGGGCCGGGCCAATTGTCAAGCGCAATTCTTCCTGGGACATCAGCGCGCCCATAAAGAGAAACCAGAGTGGCCACCATACCAGCAGCGCCGCCGGTATCAGCCAGAGCCATTGCCAGCGGTGCGGTTTGTGAACCCTACTCATCTTTCGCACAGTGGTCCCACCATTTCAATAATCCCAAAATCACAACCAACAACACCAGCGCAACCAACACGGCGGCAGCAGCAAGGCGCGGCAGGTCCAGACTTAAAAACCAGTTGTTGAACAAATGCTGCAACAGATAGATGCTCTGCTGCGGATAGCGTCCTGCCACCAGGTAGGCCTCGCGGAAAACCTTGAAGGCATTCAGCAGGCTCAAAATCAAGGTCAGGGCTAAAGTTGGCTGGAGCTCAGGCCAGGTGATATGCCAGAACTGCTGCCATGTCCCTGCACCATCGACGCGGGCTGCTTCATACTGATCGACCGGAATCGCTTCCAGCCCGGCCGTCCAAAGAATGCTTGTATACCCGCAATTTTTCCACAGATAGGTGCCGGTCAAAACCCAGAACGCTGTACCTGTCCCCATAAAATCTATAGGCTGCACCCCCAGGCAGGTCAACCAACCGTTGCACAACCCCTGCCGGGCAAACAAGGTTTGCCACAACAGCACAATGCTGGCCACAGGAATCGCAATAGGCAGCAAAAAGGTGGTTTTGAAGATGCGGGCAGCCCGTGTTTGCCGCAGCGGACGGCTGTGGAGCACGAGCGCCAGTACCAGGCTGCCTGAAAGAAGAATCGGCAGGCAAATCCCCAAAAAGCGCGCCGTATTGTGTACGGCCAATTGGAAGGCACCGTTCTGTATGACAGAGCGGTAATTGCTCAAGCCGACCCAGGCAGTTCCCATCGTGTCAAACAGACTGCGCCGTACCGTCTCAGCAAAGGGCAGCAAAACAAACAGAACAACGCCAGTCAAGCTGGGCAGCAGGAACAACCAGGCCGCACGAGTTTCCCGTTGGGTGGCCGTACAGCAGTTGCGGTCCCGGTTACTGTTGCTCTGCATAGTACAAGTCCGTTCGCTGCAGGATGTTGGCCACCGTCGTTTCCAAGTCCTGCGCGCCCGTATACAGTTGAGCCGCGTTCTCATAGACAAGTTCCCTCAAACTCAAATCCGTGTTCGACGGTGTGGTCAGTTGGGTCATCACGGCATCCAGATTCAATTCAGACGGCGTAGGGTTACCGTCGGTACCATCATTACGCTGGCTGACTTTGGCAAGTTGGACGCCTTGACGCACAAAGTAACCATTGAAACTGCCTCGGCCAGCCAGGTCTTCCGTTTCGCAATCCAACATGGTTCCAACAAACGCCACGCCGGCGTCTACCTGGTCAGATGTATTCAATACGCCCATTGTCATCACCGGTGTAAACACATCACCCGGCAAGGGGCGAATCAGAGCCGGGACGCTCCCGGTTTCGCTGACCATGTAGATATAGGTCAGCAGATAGTCGCTGGGGTTGCCTGCCGCGCAGTCAGCCGGATCCTGCGCCCGGCCATACCAGTTCATACTGACAGGAATATCCACAGCCAGGTGCTGGCCGTCATCCCCGCTGGCGGTATCCTCCCCGTCCCCAAAAGCGGATCATATTCCGCGCTGATCTGCTGCGCATCAACAACCGCTTTGGTGACAGACAAAAACTCTCGCAGAGCATCCTCGTTCACACCTTCGCCTTCGACAGCAAAGATCGACGCGCTGGCCGCCGGGTATAACTCGCTGAACAGGTTGTAGTACCCATCATAATGAAAGTTTGATTTGACACACAGGAGATCCTGCAAATCGGTCAAATTTTGGGCCTCAGACAACCGTGCTTTGTTTTCCTCAGACTGGCAATAAACCAGGCTGGGGCGGAACAGCAGCGGCAGCGCCCAACAGCCGGATTCATCGGCATAGCAATGTACAATGTTTTCGTAGCAGTTGCTGGTATCGATATTGCTTAAATCTGCGAGGATTCCCTGACGAATGTAAGATTCTACGGGCAGACCGTCCAGCACAAGTACATCCGGTCCCTCACCGGCAAAGATCTCTACGTTGAGGGTGCGGATCACATCGTCCACTGTCATCCCATTGTCCAGACTGTCTTGACCATATTCCACAGTGACCGTCTGTTCCGGGTGTTCAGATGCGTATGTATTGACGGTCTCACGTAGCAAAAGGCTATCCTCCATGGCCCAAACCACCAGTTCGCCGCCGGACGCGACGGCCGCCTGGGTATCATACCGGTACCGGTATATTTGTGCCTGACCGCCGGCATTTACGCCACTGACCCAGTAATTTCCCTGTCCGTCCAACACGATCTGCTGTACGATGAAGGAACTGCTGGCAAGCGCAAAACTGCGGTTATCGGCCAGATTTTGCTGTAAAGTACCACCCAGGGCAATTTGATGGATACCGTTGCTGTCTGCCCAAATCAGGCAGTTTTGTTGGATCGCGGCAGCGCTGGCCCGCGCCAAAGGCTCTGCCAACGGCAAGCTGTATTGTTGCAATACTCTGCCATTCGTGGCATCGAGCACAGACAAGCTGGTGCTTCCGGCCGCAAACGTATAGATGGAACCCTCTGCATAAAAGGCCGGGCTGCCATAGAAACCGGGCGTCACGGTCGTGGCCTGCCGGGTGGCAGGATCGACCAGCACAAAGACGGTGGTTTCCCCGACTTGAGCGGTCAAAAATATCTTTCCGTCTGCTGCAAGTCGCAGGCCGATTGGCAGCGCTTCCTCTTGCGACAAAGCCTCGACTGGAATGGTTTGCATGGCGGCAGGGTCCGTACCGCTCTGCAGGGTGTAGGCACCGCTATCATGCGCAAACGGTCCAAAGCGTGCCGTCTGCCGCGACGGTCAAAGCTCTGTTCGCCACGGCCGGCTGGCTGGATTCGACAGCTGTTTCCCAAACATCATCGGTCCAGCGCAAAAGTTGTATGCCGCCGCTCTGGCTCTGCCCCACCACTTCTACAGCACCATCCGCGGAGAGACGCAAATCCGTGAAATACGCATAGGTCTGCGGCATCAGTTCCGTCATGTCGTCCTGCACATACGTCCCCGCCTCACTGGTTTGCGAAATCTGTGTTGTCGATGACGCGCTGTCCTGCGGAGCAGAAGAAGCGCTGATGGTTGCCGATTCCGAAAACATGGCTGCCGAAGATGCATGGCAGCCGGAAAACCCAGCGAGCGTGACGAACCCTGCCAGCAGAGAGGCCAACGCCTTGGCGCGCATTGTTTTCATGGTTGTTGACTTCCTTCCTGAATTGTTCTAAACTGATTGTAGCAAACACACTCTAAATTTATCCTGAATTTTTGACAAGGAATCTGGGAGGCGGGCATGAAAATTTTGCTTGTGGAAGATAACGTTTCCCTGTGCCGAAATATTGCTTCCGTTTTACAAAACGAGGGGTACACGGTCGTAACTTGCAGCAATGGAAACGAGGCAGAGTTTCAAATGCTTAACAACAGTAGCGACCTGATCCTGCTCGACAGAATGCTGCCCGGAAAAGATGGCATCACACTGACACGGGAAGCTCGCGCGGCTGGTATCACAGTGCCGATTCTTCTGTTGACGGCGCTGGATACCCTGGGCGATAAAGTCACCGGTCTTGATGCGGGGCAGATGATTATATCGTCAAGCCTTTGCCATGGAGGAACTGCTGGCCCGGCTGCGTATCTGGTCGCGCCGCACGGTATCCCTTGAGGATCCCGGAGAGCTGTGTTTTGGTGACTTGAGCTACCGCCCCAGCGTGCGGCAGCTCAGCGGCCCCGCCGGGAAGGAAGTCCTGCCCAAACGGCTGGCCCAATTGATAGAACTACTGCTGCGAAATGCAGAAGTGCCCATTACTCGCAACGTAATCTTCAACCGCATCTGGGGACCGGACGCGGAAGTGACCGATGCTGTCATCGACACCTATATCCATCTGACACGGCAGCGGCTCGCGCACCTGCAATCCGCCGTGAAAATACAAAACAGCCGGGGCACCGGCTACCAACTGTCCTATGAAAGAGAGCTATAAATCCACCACACGGGGAGCCATCTATAGGAAATCACGATACCGAATCACTGCGTTCTGTGCGCTGGTTACCGGACTGGTTCTGCTGATTGCTTTCGCCGTTGCCTGGCAGGCGCCCGTCGTCAGATGAGCAATGCAGACGAGTCTCTATTTCTCTCCCAATGTCAGACTGTAACCGCCTATGTCTCCTCGCCCTATGGTGTGGATACCCAAACTGTGTTGCAGTTTGCCGGCAGAATCAATTGGCCGTGGCGGTTGTGGACGGCGGCACGTTGCTGACCTTCGTCCCTGACTTACAAAAAGAAACGTTGACACAACTACTGGCATCTGTGCAGGCATCTGCAATTGGGCGAGGCTTATACTCTTCCGCAGCGCAAAGTGGGAATTTCATGGTACAGTCCGCAGGGCAAAACTGGCGGTGCTTCCTGCAAGGGCAGGCGATGTCCACTACTCAGTGGTGCAATATACTGGTTATGCAACCTGTGACAGTCCATTCGGCCGAAGTCTTGCGCTTACTGGCCGTGTATGCGGCCGCTTTTATGTTGGGGTGGGCCGCACTTATCCTGATGTCTGCCATCTTGGCCCGTTTTGCTGTACGCCCGATTGAACAGGCGCAAACGGAGCAGATCCGCTTTCTGGCGTCTGCCAGCCATGAATTGAAAACGCCGTTGGCTGTGATTTCCACGTCGCTGATCTTCTGAAACAGAAAAGCCAAGATTTGGCGGAGCCATGCCATTTGATTCAGCAACAGACCCGCCAAATGGGACGTCTGATCGACGATATGCTAGTTTTGACAAACAGCAACACCGGGCATTGGACACTGCAGCTTCGACCTGTTTTGCCGGAGGAAGCCGCCATGACCGCCTACGAAACCTTTCAGCCGGTTCTGGCCCGCGCGGAACAAATGCTTGCGCTGGAGATGCCGGACGCACCATTGCCGATGGTTTTGGCCGATGAGCAACGGCTACAGCAAATTTTGGCCATCTTGCTGGACAATGCGCACACCTACGCCTCTCCTGGTAGCGCTGTTGCGCTGCGGGTAGACTTCCAACATAACCAGGTTCGGTTTTGGGTAATCGACCACGGCCCCGGCATACCGGACAATGCCAAACAGGCGGTGTTTACCTATTTCTACCGGCAAACTTCTGAAAATGAATGCGCGGCAACTGTCGAAAACAGCGCCCATCATTATGGATTGGGGCTGACGGTGGCCACGGAATTGGCCAACCTGCAGCACGGTTCTTTGACCGTACAGGATACGCCAGGTGGCGGTGCTTCTTTTTGCTTGGTATTGCCGGCAAAACAACATACATAATGACAGAAGGCAGGCATTCCAATGCCCGCCTTCTGTCTGTTACGGAGCGTCAACCGTCGGTCGCGCGGCTGATTGCAGTGGCCACGTTCGCGTTCATGTTGCAGAATTACCATCCGTACAACTTGCGCCACAGTCGCCACAGTCGTAGTGGCTGTAGCCATAGGAGAGAGCCGTATTGTAACTCTCTGCCGAATAGCTGCAGCAACATCCGCAGGTGCCGCCGCCACCAGAATAGCCATAGTGCAAACTCATAACAGATTCTCCTTTCCTCCGCCATCGTTTTGGACAGCAACAAAATTTACAGAAACCGAAAGTGCTTGCGTTGTTCCGGCGTTGCATCAAAGTAGTACAGAACGATCGAGAACTTCCAGTGCGTCCGGGCGTTCCTCCATGAGCGTACAGAACGTGCCAAGCATCAAATATGTATGTGTACGACAATTTTGACACGCAAACGATTTTTTCTTGATGTTGACGCCGCCTTTATCAAAGCAGGCGGCGTAACACATAGGGCAGATATTAAACGCCCAACAGTTCTCACATAGTGGTTTAGTTTGGGCCAGATAGAGGATTCAGCCGCTCATACAGCCAGTCGTAGTCCATGACCTTCTCGATTTTGCGCAGAAGATGGTCTTTGGGTACGAGCATATCTATGTCAATAACCATTGCTTTGCGGCGGGCGTCTTCGGCGTGCTTTTCCATGAGGGGCCTCCCTAGGTGGTTTTCTTCTATTTATACCAAAATCGCGGTTGCGTAGGCGTTTGGGGAAGCTTGGATTC
>ENA-OQAZ01001127-OQAZ01001127.1-human-gut-metagenome-genome-assembly--contig:-NODE-1127-length-13486-cov-2.478778_pt1 | contig 13486 bp, 12 predicted proteins | sample MGYA00242737_ERZ504531 | MGnify/ENA primary metagenome ERZ504531 (study PRJEB26092, sample SAMD00036244) | human gut metagenome | host: Homo sapiens | study: EMG produced TPA metagenomics assembly of...
CTGGATTTCAAGCTTTCTGCCGGATACGGTTTTCTTGCATGCACATACAATCTTTCTTCCAAATAATCCTTAGGGAAGCCTTTCATATTAATTACTCCGCCACCGAAAATAATGGAGTCAGGATTTAGTATATTGATTTCAGCGCATGCCACGCAGGCAATATTGTCCACAAAATTCTTTAGCACCGTATCATTGCTTTTCTTTACAAACAAATCATTCATGTCTACATTAGGATAGTATTCCTCTTTCAACTCAACCAACTTCCAACCTGACGCATAGCACTCTGAGCAGCCAAGGTTTCCACAGCCACATTGACTTGTTCCACCGATCATTGGAATGTGACCAAGTTCTCCTGCCACACCATCTTTGCCTGCCAGTGGTTTTCCATTGACAAATATTGCGTTACCTACTCCTGTGCCAATGTAAACACCAATGCCTACACCTTCATCACTAAGCTTTTTATCATACTTGTCCCAGTAATATAACATATTTACGTCTTTTTCCAATACAACAGGAATGCCAAGATTTTCTTCTAATTCTTTTCCAAGAAAAAGACCATCCATTCCTTTTATGTTAGGAACCTGAAGAATCTGCTTTCTGTCTGAACTTAAAGTTGCAGGGATTCCAATTGCAATCTGCTTAACCTGCACATTCTTGCAATACTTATCAAGATAATTCTTTAAAACTTCAGTCAAACTTTCTGATATGTTTCCGTCCTTAAATGTTTCCTTGCTTGAAACCCTTTCAAAATCCACAAGTTGATCATTTTCATCAGTACGCCCGATTCTTATATTAGTTCCGCCGATATCAATACCAATTACACATTCATTATTCATAAGTCACCTCTGCCTTATTTTATGCACAACAATTCTGTTAAATTTCTACTTTGACACTTCTACAAGCTTCTTAACTCTTTAACAATCTCTTTATAAGATTTTTCCTTGCCAAATAATGCTGATGTTCCAAGGATAAATCCTTTAACACCAACCTTGCTTAAAGTTTCCACTCTTTCAGGTGAGCATGCACCATCAAGCATTACCTCGTAGCCATATTTTTCTTTTAATTCTACTAGCTGTGCAATCTTTTCATCTACTGAAGAGATGTACTTCTGTCCTGAGAATCCCGGATTAACACTCATTACCATTACATAATCCACAAATGGTAACAATGGCTTAATTGTTTCTACCGCTGTTCCCGGATTAATTGCAATGCCCGGCTTTACGCCCAAGTCTATAATTGACTGTAATGTTCTTGTTGGATGTACATCTGATTCGGGATGAATATAAATAATGTCAATTCCCAATTTTGCAAACTTCTCAACATAGTTGCCAGGATTTTCAATCATCAAATGTGCATCAACAGGTATTGTTGATGCTTTGCAAATATACTCCACATCCTGTAATCCCATTCCAAAGTTTGGGACAAACTGTCCGTCCATAATATCAATATGGAAGATATCTACCCCTGCTTCAATTAAATCATTAACTTCCTTCTCCAAGTTTCTGTAATTTGCACACATCATTGATGGACATAATAATTTTTCCATAATATTCTTCCTTTCTTCTTTCATGATTCGATAATGTAAACGTTTATATCTTTTCTAAAACCTATGAGAAACACATATACGTTTCCCATTTAGTTGCCTCTTATGTTTCTTACTTGTTTTTAGTGTAAACGTTTACATTATTATTGTCAATATATTCTTTTATAATTTATCAAATAACTTATTTTCCTGTTTTTCTTTTCACTAATTTCACCGGAACCACAATATGGCTTTCTTCCGGCCTTTCTCCGTCCATTAGTTTTTCCAACATTTCAGCTGCTTTTTCAGACATTAACTCTATCGGCTGTTCCACCGTAGCTATAGGTGTTGTAGCAATCTCTGATAACAGGCTATTATCATAGCCGAATACTTTTACCTGAGAAGGCACCTTTATTTTTAATTCTTTTAATGCCTTTAATACACCTATGGCAATAAGGTCAGTTGTGGCAAAAACTCCATCAATCTCTTTGTCTTTCCCGAATAGTTTTATCGCTTTCTCGTAAGCATCCACCTCCGATACATTGTCAAGACTTACTAATCGTGCTTACCGCCTGTTTCTTCCATTGCCTTACAATAGCCTTCCCATCTTTTTATATGTGTTGAGCCTTTTATCCTTAGGGCAAAAACAAATTATATTTTTTGCAACCTTTTTTAATCATTTTCGTTTGTTGCCTGATACCCACCTGACACGTTGTCGCTTTCAATAAGAACCATATCCTTTTTGGTGTTTCCATACGCCGGTTCCCTGTCTATGTAAACCGTAGGTATTGAAGTCTTTTTCTCCTTCTCGGTTGTAACGGAGACTATATGAATAATCCCCCCTACGTGCTGAGCCTGAAGCATATTGATGCACTGGCGTTCCATTTTGTAATCCTCATTGGTGTTACATATTATGGTTGCATATCCTCTTTCAAAAAAAATAGTCTGCACTTTTTTTTGCTATTTTGCTAAAAAATTCAATGGAAATATCAGGAACAATTATTCCGATTGTTGTAAATTTCTGAGTTCTAAAACCTTTTGCCAAAAGATTGGGTACATAGTGGTTTTCTTCCATAACCTGCAATATTTTCTTTTCAGTTTCAGGTGCAACCTTTCCATTCCGGTTAATTACCCTTGAAACAGTGGCAATTGACACCCCTGCTAATTTTGCAATATCTTTTATGGAAATACTTTTTTTACTCATAACTACTCCTTTTTTGGCAAACTCTTAATTCTAATTGTAAAGCACATTAGCTTATTTCGCAAGAAAGAAAAGGAGACAGGAAAAAATCCCATCTCCTAAAAATTCTTATATAACTCTAATACTAAATTCTTTATTAGAAACTGTTTAAATTACAATATCCATTAAGCTAAATAGCTTTCAAACTATAATTTATTGTTAAACTAAATATCCTTAAGATTATAATCTCTTTAATAATGCTTCTGTCATATCTTCGTATCCTGGCTTGCCAAGTAATGCGAACATATTCTTCTTGTAGCTTTCTACACCAGGCTGGTTAAATGGATTAACTCCAAGAATGTAACCACTTACGCCACATGCAAATTCATACATATAGAATAATTCACCAAGGTAAAATTCGTTCTGTTCAGGAACCCTTACCATAAGGTTAGGAACATTTCCATCTGTGTGAGCAAGAATTGTACCGTTCATGGCACTCTTGTTTACAAAATCCATATCCTTACCTGCTAAGTAGTTAAGTCCGTCTAAATCTTCAGGATCTTCGTCGATAACTACTGAAGCTCTTGACTTTTCAATGTTGATTACTGTTTCAAACATTGTTCTTGAACCATCCTGAATGAACTGTCCCATTGAGTGAAGGTCTGTTGTAAGGTCAACTGCTGCCGGGAAAATACCCTTCTGGTCTTTTCCTTCACTTTCGCCGTACAACTGCTTCCACCATTCACCAAAGTAATGAAGACTTGGTTCGTAGTTAGCTGTAACTTCGATAAGCTTACCTTTTCTTAATAATATATTTCTAATTGCTGCATATTTCATTGCATCATTTTCTTCGAATGCGTTGTTTAATGCTTTCTCTCTTCCGCTTGCTGCACCTTCCATTAACTTGTCAATGTCAGCACCACTTACTGCAATTGGTAATAAACCTACTGCTGTAAGAACTGAGAAACGTCCTCCAACATCATCAGGAACTACGAAGCTTTCGTATCCTTCTGCTGTTGCAAGTCCTTTTAATGCACCCTTCTTAGCATCAGTTGTTGCATAAATTCTCTTTGCAGCTTCTTCTTTTCCATATTTCTTTTCCAGTTTTTCTTTGAAAACTCTGAAAGCGATAGCTGGTTCTGTTGTTGTACCAGACTTAGAAATAATGTTAACTGAGAAATCTCTATCTCCAACTACATCAAGTAATCCCTGTAAGTATGAAGGACTAATGCTATTACCTGCATAGTAAATTTCAGGTGTCTTTCTTACTTCCTTAGGCACATTGTTGTAAAAACCATGTCTTAAAAATTCAATTGCAGCTCTTGCTCCAAGATAAGAACCACCAATACCTATAACGATAAGTACTTCTGAATCGCTCTGAATCTTTGCTGCTGCTTTCTTGATTCTGTCAAATTCTTCTTTATCATAATCAACCGGCAAATCAATCCATCCAAGGAAATCATTACCTGCCCCTGTTCTTTCAACTAAAACTTTTTTTGCGTTTTCGGCAATTTCTTTCATGCTGTTAACTTCATCATTTGAGATAAATGATTCAGCTTTTGAATAATCAAATGTAACTTTAGCCATGTCCCAATTCCTCCGTTTATTACAAAACTAAATTACATTATAAAATGTTGAAACGATTTTTTCAAGACTTTTGCCTTACATTGTTGATTATTGTAGAAATTCGCCAATCACTTGGTTAAGGATTTGTTCATCTGATTCAAATTCCTTGTTATTAGTACTAGTTTCAGATTGCTTTTCTTGTACAATATTTTCATTTCCCGGTTTTTCCATATGGCCATTTTCTCTAACCACAACTGAATCTTCCAAATAATCAACCAAAATATAGGTAAGTTCTGTCTGTTTTTCGGATATTTTTGTGCTTCGGTTAATCATGTCAAGAACCATTCCAAAGAAATATCCAATCAAAACGTATACTATCGCCTCTATCTTACTTTTTCCCGTAAGATAAATTCCAAAACCTGTTCCAACTGCCAATGTAACACTTAAAATAATACACACGTTTATAATATTATTAAGCTTATTTAATGAAAATATACCTAATTTGCATTTATTCAGACTTCTTGCAGCAAAAATCATTGGATTCGCCACGTGCCCGTTTATTTCTTTTATGCTGTCATATTTCATTTTAATCTGTCTTAAAGTTGCATTCTTTGGATTTGACATATGCTCTGCTTTTCTAATCATTCTGCCATATCCAAATGCCGCCAACCATTTTGTAAAAATTCCCAACAAAAAAATACTTCCCATTACGTATAGAAAGTATTTCTCGTTAATTATCTTCGGTGCATTGTTATAAAACCATTCCTTCATTTCAATAAAAGTATAATCTGCCATACTAAAAAATCCCCCTCACTTAAATGTATAGTAATCCATCTGAAAACTTATTAGCATTTTAGCACATTTTCTTTTATTGCACACCAAAAACCGTTCGTCGTAATTCGCCATTTAATTTTTAGATTAAATTGTTTTCCTTACAAAAATAGTAAATTCCATCTTCCGCAACATGACCGCAAATCTGCTCTGATATGGCTTTTAAATCATCAGATGCATTTCCCATTGCTATAGGATGTCCAACTTGTTCAAACATTTCAATGTCATTATTGCCGTCACCGAAAGCCATTGCCTGAGACTTGTCTATGCCATAGTATTCAAGAACTTTATTTACGCCAATGCCTTTTCCACCGTTTTTTGGAATAATGTCTATAGCACGGTTCCACCAGGCAGCAATTTTAGCCTTTTCTGTATCTTTCACTATAATGTGGTACTCTTCTTTGTAGCCACCCATCATTATCTGATAAACATTATCTTCCTCAACCGTTCTGTCAAAGTCCTCTGACACGTTAACAGTCATCTTTGCTATTGCAAAATAGTCAACCAAGTCTTTTTCACTACCATTAGTTATAACTTTCTCATCAGTTGCCACAGCTATTGGACGATTAATTCCCGCTGCATTTCTTATAATTGTTTTAATATCATTTGTTCTTAAGGGATTACTATATATCTGCTTGTTTCCACAATGACAATATGAGCCGTTAAAATTAATAATGGCATCAAATTCCACGCCCTGGAATTTTGGTACATCCATTGGTGAACGTCCTGTTGCAATACAAATTATAATGCCTTTTTCCTGTAATCTTCTTAGTGTTTCAAGCATCTTTTCCGTAACACATTTCTTTTCCATATCGATTAGTGTTCCGTCTATGTCAAAAAATATGATTTTAGTGTTATCCATATCTGCTCCTAATAATTTTTAATCATACAATTTATAAGTTTAATTGAATTTTCTGCTGCTTTTGCTTCAAAAGTAGGATAATCCATCTGTGCTCCACCGTCTGCTTTGTCAGAGATTGCTCTAATTACAACATAAGGTGTTTTATTTAAATATGCAGTGTGGGCGATTGAAGCTCCTTCCATTTCTGCACAGTCACCATTAAAGGTATCTCTTAAATAAACCTTTGCTTCATGTGTTCCAATAAACCGGTCCCCTGAAACTACCTTGCCTTCAAAAATTTTAACGTCAAGCCCTGCTTCCTCTGCGCTGTCCTTTGCAAGTTTAATAAGGTTCTCATCTGCCTTAAACTCTGACTGGTCCATATCCGGAATTACCCCTTTGGCATATCCTAAAGGTGTAACGTCCATGTCGTGTTCTAACGCACTTGTTGAAACTACAATGTCGCAAATGTTAATATCATTGTTAAGTGAGCCGGCAACACCTGTGTTAACTAAGGCACTTACGCCAAATACACTTACAAGTATCTGTGCACAAATGGCTGCGTTAACCTTGCCGACACCACATTTTACAACTACTACTTCCTTGCCGGCAAGGGTGCCTTTGTAAAAGTCCATTGCGGCAATGTTCTTGATTTCTACATTTTCTAATTCTGATTTAATGCTATTGACCTCTACGTCCATAGCGCCTATTATTCCTAGCATAATTTCTCCTTTTCTATTTCAATTGCAAAAGCTATTGATTCTCTTGTCACAGGAAAAATTTTATATACGCAAACAATAGGCAGAAATTCGCAATTTTGCGAGCATAGCGTAAAGCGCAAAACCTACTGTCTGAGCCGTAGGCGAGTTTAGGTTTTCGCTTTGCAATAGGCGGCGGAGCAAAATAAGAATTTCAACGTGTTTGCATATAAAATTTTTCCTGTGACAAGAAGTTCTGTTAGCTTTTTCAATTATAGTCGAAACGGGTTTATTATGACTAGTCATAACGAACCCGCTTGTTTTTTGTTATTTTGTTTGATTTTATGTAAACCAATCGTTCCACATTGTTTTCCAATTTTTACAACGAACTGTTTACTTTATTTCTTACTTATTTTCTTCTAAGTATTGTTCAAGTGCTTTTGCCAACTGATCTGGGCATGATGTTCCTCTGCTCCGCAGTCGATACCTTTTAATCTTTTGATTACTTCTTCTACTTCCATTCCTTCTACAAGCGCTGCAACACCCTGTGTGTTTCCCATGCATCCCATTGTAAATTTTGTATTTGTTACTTTGCCGTCTACTACGTCAAAGTCGATTGCTCTTGAGCATGTTCCTTTTGTTACGTAATGCATTTTTATTCCTCCAGTTTTCTTTCGTATATTTCTGAAACGTCGTCTATGTCTCCCTGGGCTATTAGCTGACCATGTTCAAGGAGAATAGCTTTGTTACAGAGTCTTTTTACCTGTGCAAGGCTGTGTGATACGAATAATACTGTTACGCCGTGGTCGAACATTTTCTGCATTTTTCGCTCACATTTCTTTCTGAACTTAGCATCACCTACTGATAATACTTCATCTAATATTAGGATTTCAGGTTCTACTACTGTAGCGATTGAGAATCCAAGTCTTGCTCTCATACCTGATGAATAGTTCTTTATTGGTACATCTATAAATTCTCCAAGTTCTGAGAACTCTAAGATTTCGTCATATTTTTCTTCAAGAAATTCTCTTGAAAATCCAAGTACTGAACCGTACAGGAATACGTTCTCTCTTCCTGTGTAGTTAGGATCAAAGCCTGCGCCCAATTCTATCATTGGAGCAATGTGGCCGTATCTTTTTACTGTACCTGTCGTTGGTTTGTACACACCTGCGATTACTTTAAGAAGTGTACTTTTTCCGGCACCGTTTAATCCAAGGATTCCTAAACGGTCACCTTTTTGCAGTTCAAAATTTATGTTTTTCAAAGCCCAAAATTCATTAAAGTGAATCTTCTGCCCTTTTAATTTCTTTATTATTAATTCTTTTAAGTTATCTACTTTTTCTTTACTTAAGTTAAAGCGGATACTTATATTTTCAACTTTAAGTGCAATTTTTTTATTGCCCATAATCAGCCTCCTTTAGATGTATAGGATAAATCTGTCCTGATTCTTTTTAAATACAATTACACTTATGATAAGTGCAACAACACTAAACACTGATGAATAAATCAACATATTGATTTCCATTGAGCTTGTAAATATTGATTCTCCTAACAATACAACGTGTCTGAAGTTTTCAATAATACAATACAGCGGATTCATTCTGATTACTGTTCTAACCACTGAGCTTCCAATATTATCAACATAATAGAATATTGCTGAGCAATACATTAACAGCATAAGTAATACGTCCCAAAGGTATTCAATGTCTCTAAAGAATACGCAGACTGTTGAAAGGAACATTGCTGCTGCTATACACATAATTAATAATACAAAAACAGGAATTACTATTTCTATAATATGCCATGTAAGTGGAATTCCTCTTACAACACCTACTATCGCAAGTACTATAAGTGATAGTAAGAATATAACGTAGTTATAAATTACACTTGATAAAGGATATAGATATTTTGGTACATATACTTTCTTTATCATTGCCTGGTTTGATCTTATTGATCTCATTCCTATCTTTGAGGCACTTGAGAAACAACTATATAAAAGTCGTCCACAAAGAATGTATACCGGATATAATTCCGGTCCGTAAACTCCACCTTTACTTCCAAGCATAGATCCGAATACAAATGTAAGAACTATCATTGTAAGCAATGGTTCCAACAGAGTCCATACTAATCCTAAATATGATCTTCTGTATTTTAATTTAATTCCTTTCTTAACTAATTCAACTAAAAGGAATCTATATCTCATAAAACTGTCGATATAATTCTTCATAAAAATCTCCAATCCAATATGTTTGCCCTATTAAGCTTAGGACCTTCTCTCTCTTTAATTTGTACTTATTCTAAGTTCAGTCCTGTATGTCCTTAATTTAGGCGATACATTGTTTAATTATATATATTTAACAAAAATATGTCAAATACATTATGTTTTGTAACATTTTTATGTTTCTGCTTATTAATCAGGTTACTTTATCTATAAAAAGATTAAAGGCACCGACTTTTTTTACAAATCATTTATTTTTTCTACTTTACACCGAATACTTTTTCGCATACACGCTTTGCCGCATTACCGTCGTCTATGCAACAGAATCTATTATAAAATTCCTGATATTTATCTTTGTATTCTTCATTAACCTTATCAATATTTTTAATTGCATCTATTACTTCATCGTTAGTCTGAAGTATTGGTCCCGGAAGTTCTTTTTCAATATCAAGATAAAAACCTCTAAGAACGTCTCTGTATTTTTCAAGGTCATACATATAGTACAAAATAGGGCGTTTAAGATTAGCATAGTCAAAAAATACTGATGAATAGTCTGTCATACAAATATCTGACACAATATATATGTCTGTTATGTCACTGTAATTACTTACATTAATAACAAAATCAGACATTCCTGTTAAATCAAGCTTGTCTACTATCCAATAATGCATTCTAAGAAGAATTACATATTCATCACCTATTTCTTCTTTTAAACGTTTAAGGTCCAGTGCCAATTCAAACTTGTACTCACCGGCACCGTAAGAATTATCATCTCTCCATGTTGGTGCATAAAGAAGAACTTTTTTATTCTTTGGTATGCCAAGTTTTGTTTTTAATTCATCTGCTTTTTTATCTAAATCCTTATCATACAAAGGATCATTTGCCGGGTATCCCAATTCTAGAATTTTGTCTTTTTCATACATAAAACAGCTCTGAAACTTTTCTGTTGAAAACGGGTTATCTGATAATAGGTAGTCCCATTTTCTTGACTGCTTGTAAACAATCTGCTTATATTTAGGGTTAGCTGAGTGTACATCATCCATATCAAAAACCAGTTTTTTAAGTGGCGTTCCATGCCATGTTTCAAGCATTATCTGACTGTCTCTCTTCGGATATGCGTGAGGTTGTCTCATATTGTTAACCCAATATTTACTTCTTGTCATATAATAATAATATTTTAATCCAAAACGCTTAATCTTCTTACAATTTCCGTCAATTACAAGATTTTTGTCATTAACAACCCAAATATATTTAAATTTGGAACCGTAATTCTTCTGAAGGTACCGGTAAATATATTTTGGTTGTCCTGAATAGTTTCTTCCAACAAAACTTTCAAAAACAATCCAGTTGTCTTTCTGTTTCATCTTGCCAAAAACGTATAGATTAATGGTTCTATACATATGCTTTTTGCTTGTAAACATCATTACAAGTTTTCTCTTAATAAGTCTTATATTTGACCATTTTTTTACTTTTTCCATATTATAGTCTGTGGCATTTTTAAGAATTTTCTTTTCCACAAAACCATATTTTGAAATGGTCCTCTTTCCACATTCCTTAACCATAGAAGACATTAAGGCAAAATCAATTGATTCTTTATCTGCTGAATTATCATGAAACTTTCTGCTAAATACTTTTACGTAATAATCGCATGCCATTTTTTCAAAGTGATTTCTAATATCAGTTTTGCTCTCTGATAATTTCATACAATCAAGAAATGATTGAACAAAATGAGCATCCTTCCTATCATCTTCCATTTGAGAAATAGATGGCAGATTAATCTTGTCATTGTGATATCTCTTTACGTAAATACTATCCTTATTGCAGCCATAATTTTTCACATTCATAAGAACTTTAGTCCAAAATTCCGGATCAGAATAATATTTCTGTTCTTCATTAAACTTAATATTATTATCTGTTAAGAATTTCTTTTTAAACACTGTCCCTAGAACTGTTATTTCTGATAAATTGGCGAAATTTTTTAACTTATAATCATTTATTTCTGAGAAATTAAAGTTATCATCATTATTAACCTTAGAATCTACTTCCTGTTCGCTTCCATCGTCGATAACATCTCCCTGATCCACATTAAAAGCGGCCTTCTTAAACCATGTATGAAAAATGCGACCATATGTAAGGTCTTTATTCTCATCCATTGTTTTCATTAATCCGGTTAATGTATCTTCCATAAGATAATCATCACTATCAAGGAAATACACATACTCTCCATTAGCCTTTAAAAGTCCCAAATTTCTGGCGGCACTTACTCCTGAATTATCACCGGTTTCATAAACTTTTAAATTAATTGACTGTGAAAACTCACTTATCAGTCTTCAATATTTTCTTCCGGATTTATGTTAGCTTTGTCTAAAACAAGCACTGTTTCTATGTCTTTATAATCCTGCTCCTTAATGCTGTCAAAACAATCTTTTAAATATTCTTTTCCTTTTCCAAAAGCAATAATAATGCTTAACATACCTTCTCCTTATAAACAAATAAAAAAATCAACTTTTAATTTATTAATCTCTATACCTTAAAAACCCTAACTACAATACTGTGAAAACATGCTTTGATTTCAATATTATAGTTAGGGCTACCTGTTTTCAAAACTTTAAAAACCGTTAGTTTTTAAATTTTTAAAATTAGTTAAATCTTTTATTTAAATACTTTTTCTACTACTCTCTGGGCTGCGTGTCCGTCATCAACACAGCAGAATCTGTTGTAGAATTCTTCATATCTGTCTTTGTATTGTTCTTTGATTTTGTCGATATTCTTAATTGCATCAACTACTTCATCGTTAGTTAAAAGCAATGGCCCCGGTAAGTCCTTTTCCATATCAAGATAAAATCCTCTAAGTACATCTCTATACTTGTCCAAATCGTATGTGTAATAAAGTACAGGACGTTTCAGGTTAGCATAATCAAAGAATACTGATGAGTAGTCTGTAATAAGCATATCTGAAATAAGATACAAATCAGTAATATCATCATAACTGCTGCCGTCAACTGTAAAATCACCATATTTACTTAAATCAAGCTGGTCTACTATGAAATAGTGAAGTCTTAATAACAATACATATTCATCCCCAAACTCTTCCTGAAGTCTGTTAACATCAAGATCAAGTTCAAAACCATACTGTCCTGCTTCGTAGAACTGGTCATCTCTCCATGTTGGAGCATAAAGAATAACTTTCTTATCCTTTGGAATTCCAAGTTTCTCTTTAATCTTTGCTGCCTGCTCTTCTCTGTCAGGTGCATACATTGGGTCATTAGCAGGATATCCATATTCCAAAATCTTTTCTTTTTCAAATCTGAAACAGCTCTGGAATCTTTCTGTTGAGAAAGGATTGTCGGATAACAAATAATCCATGCTCTTGTCTGTTTAAATACAATATCCTTGTATCTTGGGTTCGCTGAATGTACATCATCCATATCAAATACAAGTCTCTTAAGTGGTGTTCCATGCCATGTAGCTAACATAACTGTTTCTTCACGTCTCGGAATGCTAAGAGGCTGTCTCATATTGTTAACCCAATATTTACTTCTATTCATATAGTAATAGTATTTCAAGCTGAAACGCTTACATGTTTTATGTTTTCCCGGTATTTCAACACCTTTTCTGTCAACAACCCATATGCATTTATACTTGTCGCCATAAGCTTCCTGCAAATATTTATATACATATTTAGGCTGTCCTGAACAGTTTCTTCCCATAAAGCTTTCAAAAACCACCCAGTTTTCTTTTAATTTCATCTTGTTAAATACATAAAGAGTAATAGTCTTATTTCTTACTCTAGGGTTCTTTATCATTTTTACGATTTTTCTGTTGAAAAGAACACGCATAGCTTTCTTTTTCATCTTAGCAAAATCGTTATGTTTCATTGATTTAACCATTGCCTTTTCAGCATGTGTAAAATCATCTTTTAATACTTTGTTATTAATATCTTTTGCAAGAGTTGCTAATTCCGTAAAGAATTCATTTCTCCATCTGTCATCTTCTGACCAACGCATTTTCATAATGTATTCTTTAACAACAAACTTTGCAAGAATATAATATAAATGGTTTATAATCCTCTCATTTGTTCCTGCTGCCTTAATTGCATTCTTGTATGCAACAAAATAATCCGGCATTGTTTCCTCTCTAGGAACTGCGAAATTGCAGGATTCTTAGCCTTATCATTATGATGGCGCTTAACATATACTGATTCTTCGTTGCTTTTAATATTCTTAGCGTTATTTAAAAGCTGAACTAAAACTTTTGTATCTGAAAAATATGTCTGTTTTTCATTAAATCTAATATTATTGTCTGTAAATAATGACTTCTTATAAATAGCTGATAAAACAGTATCTTGTCTAATTTACGATATTTTTCAAGCATATTCGCGCAAGGTTCATTAAAGTCATAAATTACTTTTTTATCATCTGCGCTATTATCATTATTGTCGTCATCATCACCCTGCTGTCATTAAATGCCTGTTTCTGGAACCATGTATGTTTCATTCTTCCATAAGCCATATCTGTATCTTCATCCATTACGTCCAATAATAACTTAATAGAATCACCATACAGGTAATCGTCATTATCAAGGAAATAGACATACTCTCCTGTTGCCTTATCAAGACCAAGGTTTCTTG
>ENA-OQAZ01001129-OQAZ01001129.1-human-gut-metagenome-genome-assembly--contig:-NODE-1129-length-13482-cov-1.883639_pt1 | contig 13482 bp, 19 predicted proteins | sample MGYA00242737_ERZ504531 | MGnify/ENA primary metagenome ERZ504531 (study PRJEB26092, sample SAMD00036244) | human gut metagenome | host: Homo sapiens | study: EMG produced TPA metagenomics assembly of...
AACGAAAAGCTTTTTGGTATGGGCCAGTATCAGCAACCACAGTTTGATTTAAAGGGCTGCACACTGGAGCTCGCTCAGAAAAATACGCAGGCAAGTGTTCCTTATCTTGTATCTAGCAAGGGCTATGGTCTTTTGTGGAATAATCCTGCAATTGGACGCGCAACGCTTGGTGCTAACGTAACAGAGTTACTGCTGAATCTACACGCCAGATTGATTACTGGATTAATGCAGCTGATACACCTGCAGCACTTGTAGAGCAATACACAGAGCTTACCGGACGTGTCCCGATGATGCCAAAATGGGCTATGGGCTTTTGGCAGTGTAGCTTCGCTATCAGACACAAGATGAAGTATTAACTATTGCGCGCAGATATAAGGAATTAAATATTCCGCTGTCTGTTATTGTTATCGACTTCTTCCACTGGACACAGCAGGGCGACTGGCGCTTTGACCCGGAATATTTCCCAGATCCAAAGGCAATGATCGATGAACTTCATGAGATGGGTGTTCGCGTAATGATTTCCATCTGGCCGACTGTTGACCGTACAAGCGTTAACTATGAGGAAATGAGTGAGCGTGATCTTTTAATCCGTACAGACCGCGGCTTAAATGTTACAATGGAATGCTGGGGAATGCAGTGCTTCATTGACCCTACAAATCCTGAAACACGTGAATTTGTATGGCAAAAGGCAATGGAAAATTACCGCTCACACGGTGTTGATCTGTTCTGGTTAGATGAAGCAGAGCCAGAGTATACTGCTCAGGACTTTGATCTTTACCGCTACTATGATGGTCCGGCATTAGAGTGTGCAAATGAATATCCAGTTCGCTACTCTCAGACCTTCTTTGACGGTATGAAGAAGGAAGGAATTGAAAACCCTCTGAATCTTGTTCGTTGTGCATGGGCTGGTTCCCAGCGCTATGGTGCACTTGTCTGGTCCGGTGACGTTCCTTCTACATTTACTTATCTTCGCTATCAGCTGACAGCTGGCTTAAACATGGGTCTTGCCGGAATTGCATGGTGGACTGCTGATATCGGCGGCTTCCATGGCGGAAATGTACACGATCCAGCCTTCCATGAGCTTTTGATGCGCTGGTTCCAGTTTGGTGCATTCTGCCCTGTTATGCGTCTGCACGGCGACCGTGATCCTCACTACAAGCCACTTGGCACAACAGGTGGCGGTAAGGTTGCTTCTGGTGCCGACAATGAAATCTGGAGCTACACACCTGAGATTCAGGATATGATGAGTTACTATATCCTGCTTCGTGAATCCATGAAGGGTTATATGACAACTGTTATGGAAGAAGCTCATGAAAAGGGAACACCTGTTATGAAGCCGCTGTTCTACGATTATCCAGCAGACAAAACTTGCTGGGAGATTGCAGACGAATTTCTCTTTGGTCATGATCTTCTTGTTGCTCCAGTTCTTTATGCTGGTGAGCGCACACGTACTTTGTATCTGCCAGAGGGACGCTGGTGTGAATATGAGACAGGTAAGGTTTATGATGGCGGCTGCACAATTACTGTGGATGCTCCGCTTAACCGCGTTCCATTGTTTGTAAAGGAAGGCAAAACAGTTTTTGTAAAATAAATATATAAAGGATTTTTAAATGAAAAAAGAAGGCTACTATTCTTCTGGACAGTTCGCAGGGATGGCTCATGTCACCCTGCGGACCATCCGCTATTATGACAAGCAGGGCATTTTTAAACCCCTCATTTGTAAGCGAATCTGGTGCGCGCTTTTACACTGATGAAGATTTTGCGCGTCTCCAACAGATTTTATTATTAAAATATCTTGGCTTCTCACTTGACGATATTCGTGAAATGACCGTAGACACAAAAGATCTTCACTACATGCAAAATTCCCTTAACATTCAACTCAATCTTGTTCGCGACCGCATTGAACAGATGCAGCTTGTGGAAAAGGCAATTTTGGAGACTTCCGATGCGATTCAAAAACAGCACACCATCGACTGGAACCGCATGCTCAATCTGATTCACTTGACCGGCATGGAGGAGAGCCTAAAAAAACAATACCAAAATGCATCCAATATCTCGGCTCGTATTAATCTTCATCGGCTCTACTCAAAAAATAAGCTGGGCTGGTTTCCATGGATTTTGGAAAATTGCAAGCTGCATGAAGGCATGAATATTTTGGAGACTGGCTGCGGTGACGGCACACTCTGGTGTGAGGCAAAAAAACAGTTTTCCCATAATAATTGTCAAGATCACACCAAAGCTCATGATCAGCAGCCCGATCTTCTTAAAACCTGCTCAATTATGCTGACTGATATCTCAGAGGGAATGCTTCGTGATGCAAGACGTGCAATAGGCGATGGCGATGAATTTTCATTTCGTGAATGCTTCTGTGAAGCACTTCCGTTTGCAGATGAATCATTTGACCTTGTTTTGGCAAACCATGTTCTTTTTTACTGCAGTGATGTGACACAGGCATGCCGCGAGGCCGCTAGAGTATTAAAGCCCGGCGGACGATTCTTATGCAGCACATATGGTGCAGACCACATGAAAGAAATCAGTCGTCTCGTGTCTGACTTTGACTCGCGCATTGTACTGTCGGCAGATTGTCTTTACGAGCGATTCGGGCGCGAAAATGGAGCCGAGATTCTAGCGCCATATTTTAATGATGTGAAATGGCTCTCCTACGAGGACTCACTTCTCGTTCCAGATGCCGAACCGCTGATTCTCTATATTCTCTCCTGCCACGGCAACCAGAATCAATATTTGCTTGACCACTTTGCAGAATTTCGAAGCTTCGTCAAGAAAAAAACAGATGCTGGATTCTCGGTCACAAAGGATGCTGGAGTGTTTTGCTGCACGAAATAGCTGCCGTGGAACCACCGACCTTTGTGCACTTTTCACAAACTTTGATTTTCCCACAAAAAGCGCTTGAAGGTGACGTAACGTCACCTTATATACTATGCGTGTCAAAGAAAAAATGTTTTGACACGCGACATCATGTATATACGAAATTTGATTTTATTTTTGAACCACTAGGGACAGATAAAAAGCCATCATCCCTGTCCCCATTAGAAAGGAGTTTATTATGACCATTATCGTTACCGGCGGAGCCGGATTTATCGGAAGCAACTTTATTTTCCATATGTTAAATACTTACCCGGATTACCGCATTGTATGTTTAGACTGCCTGACCTACGCTGGAAATCTTTCCACTCTGGCACCGGTTATGGACAACCCGAATTTCCGTTTTGTTAAGGAAAGCATCACTGACCGTGAGGCTGTTTACAAACTGTTTGAGGAGGAGCACCCAGACATCGTTGTTAACTTCGCAGCTGAGAGTCATGTTGACCGTTCCATCGAGAATCCAGAAGTTTTCTTAAACACCAACATCCTTGGAACTGCTGTTTTAATGGACGCATGCCGCAAGTATGGTATCAAGCGTTATCATCAGGTTTCCACTGATGAGGTTTACGGTGATCTGCCGCTTGACCGCCCAGACCTGTTCTTCACTGAGGAGACTCCAATCCACACAAGCAGCCCGTACAGCTCTTCTAAGGCTGGCGCTGACTTATTAGTTCTTGCTTATCACAGAACCTATGGTCTGCCTGTTACCATCAGCCGCTGCTCAAATAACTACGGTCCATATCACTTCCCGGAGAAGCTGATTCCGCTTATGATCGCTAACGCATTAAACGACAAGCCGCTTCCAGTTTATGGTACTGGTGAGAATGTTCGTGACTGGCTGTATGTTGAGGATCACTGCCGTGCAATCGATCTGATCATCCACAAGGGACGCGTTGGTGAGGTTTACAACGTTGGTGGACACAACGAGATGAAGAACATCGACATCGTTAAGATCATCTGCAAGGAGCTTGGAAAGCCAGAGAGCTTGATCACTTTCGTAGGCGACCGTAAGGGACATGACATGCGTTATGCAATCGACCCGACCAAGATCCACAATGAGTTAGGCTGGCTGCCAGAGACTAAGTTTGCTGACGGTATCAAGAAGACCATTCAGTGGTACTTAGACAATAAGGAGTGGTGGGAGACCATCATCTCTGGTGAGTATCAGAACTACTACGAGAAGATGTACGCAAACCGCTAATGGAGGTCGTTATGAAGTATTTGTTACTGGAGTTGCCGGTCAGCTCGGACATGATGTAATGAATGAACTGGCTAAGCGCGGCTATGAGGGAATCGGAACTGATATTGCACCAGAGTATTCTGGCGTTGCTGACGGTACTGCTGTTGTTTCTATGCCATATGTTTCTTTAGATATCACTGATGCTGATGCTGTTGATCGTGTTATCTGCGAGATGAAGCCGGATGTTGTCGTTCACTGCGCTGCATGGACAGCTGTTGATCTGGCTGAGGATGAGGACAAAAAGGATAAGGTGCACGCAATCAATGCGGATGGTACTGCAAACATCGCAAAGGCCTGCAAGAAAACTGGCAGCAAGATGGTTTACATCAGCACTGATTATGTATTTGACGGACAGGGCACTACTCCATGGACACCAAACTGCAAGGATTATAAGCCACTTAATGTCTATGGTCAGTCTAAGCTTGACGGTGAGCTTGCTGTTTCTAGTACTCTTGACAACTACTTTATTGTTCGTATTGCATGGGTATTTGGCAAGAATGGAAAGAACTTCATCAAGACAATGTTAAACGTTGCCAAGACACACAGTACCTTAAAGGTAGTTAATGACCAGATCGGTACGCCGACATATACCTTTGATTTAGCAAGACTGCTCGTTGATATGATTGAAACCAACAAATACGGCTACTATCATGTAACAAATGAGGGCGGCTACATCAGCTGGTATGATTTCACAAAGGAAATCTTCCGTCAGGCTACCCTTCTTGGACGCACTGAGTACAGTGAGGATAAGGTTACTGTTCTTCCTGTTACTACTGCTGAGTATGGTCTTTCAAAGGCTGCAAGACCATTCAACAGCCGTCTGGATAAGTCCAAGCTTGTTGAAAATGGTTTTAAACCACTTCCAACATGGCAGGATGCAGTTGCAAGATATTTAAAAGAAATTGAATTTTAATAAAGAACAGGAAATGGGATGGAGTTTTGTGGCTCCATCCCATACTTCATATTCAAAGCTCATCAAATCTCTGTGATGAGTTTATTTTCCAAACAATAATAATACACTCCGTCCTCTTCCACTGACTTGCATACGACATCTGCTCTTTCCTTTACTTCATATTTTGCATTTCCCATTGCTACACCAGTACCAACAGCTTCCAGCATTTCAATATCATTTGACCATTCACCAAAAGCAATTGCTTCTTCTTTTGAAAAGCCATAATATTTAAGTACCGCATTTACTGCATTACCTTTTCCGCCATTCGCCGGAATAATATCAACTGCCTTGTCCCACCATGCTGCGACCTGAGCATTCTTTGTACCTTGCAATATTTTCTCATATTTCTTCTTTCCTGCCAGCACACATAATCTGATAAATATCGTTTTGTGATAACTTGTCAAAATCATCCGAAATTATCATAGTTTCATTCCCAATTGCAAAGTACTGTGCCAAATCTTCATCTGTACCATTTGTGACAATAAAGTTTTCATTACTAATGGCAATCGCTCTCTTCATATTTTTTAAATTCTGAATAATCTGGTTCTTATCTTCATTGTGTAATGGATTTTTAAAAATAATCTTTTCCCCAGACTTCACATAAGAACCATTAAATGTTAACAGAACATCGAAATCAATCCCTTGAAAATGAGAATCGTTGGATAACTTCTTCCCGTAGCCATACACAAAAGAACATTATTTTGACGCAGCTTAGTTAACGCTTTCTCTGTTTTATCAGATAACTCTTTTGTTCCCAACTTGATCAAAGTTCCGTCAACATCAAAAAAAGCAATTTTTATCATAGATACCTCCAACTTGTAATTAAAGTTTAATTCGCTATAAAAATTTCAAGCAAACTAAATGGCACGCTACATTCACAACTCACTTCGCAGTTGAACCACGTTCGACAATATCAACTCCCATAATCACCTTCTCAATTGGAGCCTTTGGATTTGCAATTCGATATAGAAGACGCTTTGTTACATTCTGCCCCATTAACTTCTTTTAACATGAACAGTTGTTAAACTCGGTGTCACCATTTTTGCTGGTTCTATATCATCAAATCCTGCAATTGCAACGTCTTCTGGAACCATATATCCGTGTTCCTGCAGTACTTTCATCAATAAAATTGCCAATTCATCATTTGAACAAATCAGCGCATCTGGTTTTTCTGGTATCTCCATAAACTTTTTATATAGATTTTCTTTATTTTGGTGAATTACCATATCTTCTATTTCTGTAAGAATTGAATATTTTTGAATATACTCTATGCTTTCACTGGTTATTCCTAAACCAAAGCAGTTCTGAATTGCTTCCTGATATCCATAAAAACGTTCTCTCGTACTAGGTGAATATGACAGATCTCCCACGTACCCTATTTTTCTAAACCCTTTTTTATATAGATAGGACGCCATTCTATAACTACCTAATTTATTATCAGACATTAAGCAATCTACTGTCTCCTCAAGTGAGTTATAATCTGCTAATACAATCGGAACACCATATTCCTTTAAACGTCGAAGAATGAATCTCCTATCTTTCCAACTGCAATAATTCCTGCAACCTTCCGACTTTCCACGCATGTCGGAATATCTTCCGTTTCAAACGAGCTGAAAAAGACATCATACCCCGCCTTCTTTGCTTCTTCTTCTATTCCCAACAAGACTCTCCCGTAAAATCTAAAATCTCTGAAAAAACGATTTTTTAAGAGAACACAAATATTTTTATTAGAATAGTTTTGCATATACTTTACAGACTGATCCAGATATCCCATTTCTTCTGCAGTATTTAAAATCAAACTGTTTTGTTTCTTCTCCAATCTCCCGTTTTATCGTTCAAAGCCAACGATACTGCATTTATAGAAAGATTAAGCCTATCTGCAATATCTTTCATGGTTACGCGTTTTCTTGTCATTTATTTACCTGCCTTGTATGCATATTTCTTAATGCTCTTATTATAACATACCAAGATGCCCGGGTCAAAATTTTTTGATCCGGGCATTATTTTTTCAAACATCAAAATATTCCATTGCTGCAAACAGATCATCCAACTCAAAATCCGCTCTACAGATCTTATCATCTGCTGCACCATAATATATAATTACCTTGTTATCATTTACTAAGCAACCACATGAAAAACAACATTTCCAAAAAATCCATTAGTTTCATATTTCTCCTGATGGTTCAAGAATAGGTATCTTTTGTCTTTGCTAACACAATTGATGGATCTTTTTCATCAAGAAGAAATGCGCCTAAACAATATCTGTCATTTCGATCTGCTGCATGGTAAATCTTCACCCAGCCTTATCTGTTAAGAACGGTACTGCTCCGCCTCCAATTCTGCCATCATCCCAGCTTTCTGTATCAGACGAAATTCCACAAAAATGTCTTTGCTCCCCCCAATGAATTAAATCTGGTGATTTCGCTATCCACATTTGAGGATTACCAATTCCACCTGGCACTGGTCTATTGAATGCAACATACTTTCCGTTTATTTTCTGTGGAAAAATTGTTACATCCTTATTTTCCGGTGCAAAAATAATTCCGTGGCGTTCAAACGTGCAAAAATCTTTTGTACTGATCAGCGATGTTCCTGCTCCATTCTCCGTAACAGACGTATAATTGATATAATATCTATCATCAATTTTTGTAATTCGAGGATCCTCCATCCCCCAACTTTCCTCTTCTGCTAATGGAAAAATTGCCGGATGCTCATCTACTTCAAAATGAATTCCATCTTACTTCTTGCAATTCTCAAGTGCGATAGAGATGTCAAATTTTAAAATATCAGATTTTTTTTTCTCCTCGCTTAGATACATGACGTGTATCTGAAAAGTCAAGTTGCGGACATTCTGATTTTCGATACGTAATTACCTGAATTTCGTCTTTACCATCCACTTTTTTCACTACCGGAATACATACCTCATCTTCATTTTTACAAATTACAGATTCTGCTACTCTGCATAGCAGAATAACTTCACCCTTATACTCTGTTACTCCACAGTTAAATACACCATCAATTTTAAAATCCTGACGACTTGGTTTTACATCTGCTGGTGTAAGTAATGGATTATAGACACAGCGTTCTATCTTCATATGTTACCTCACTTCACTGATTTTTATTTCAGCATAAAGCTGATTCCTTCCTTAAAATACTTTGAAAAACAAAGAAACAGAATTATAATTGGCAATGTTAAAATTACCGATGCTGCATACATTGGACCTGGAAATGCTCCCATTGGTTTAAATTGAGTAGAAATCAATACATTTAATGTCTGCATTTCTATACTTGGTGATATTAACATATCCCACATTAATTCACTCCATCGCTGCATAAATATTGACAGAAAAACAATTGTTGTTACAGATTTCGTTATAGGGAAAGCAATCGTCGCAATAATTCTCAAATTACTAGCTCCATCAATCTTGCTGCTTCAAAAACTGCATCTGGAAGCGTTCTAAAATAATTAATGTACTAAAAATCGCCCATACTGAAATACTAAGTGGAATAATCATTCCAACATACTTATTGGCCATAGGCTTTGCTATCATATATCTAGGACACCAGTAAAATAATTGCTGGAAAAAACATTTGAAACAGCAATGTATTCATAATAAATTTTTTACCGCCAAATCTAAGCTTAGTAACCGAATATCCAATTCCTAATCCAACTGCAACAGAAATTAATGCTGTTGGTAATGATACAATAAAAGAATTTACCAACGCCCTAACCCACATCATTGAATTAGAAGCTCCGCCTTTACTAATCAAATATTCATAGCTACGTAGTGTAAAACCCTGCGGTATTAACACTTTATCCACCATATCCCACTGAGTAAATGATTGTACCACCATATAATAGAAAGGAAACAGTGATACACCAAGAAGGAGCAACGTTATGACGGTTAATATTCTTGTTTTTATCCGTAACTTCCTTTTCATAGTTCTTCCTCCTCTAAAATCCAAAACGTTTATTCAACTTATCAGTACCGAAATTAATCACTCGTAGAGTTATAAATATCTGAACTGCTGCAGCAATCGCCATTGCAGCACCATAACCTGATTGGAATCGTGTAAATGACGTATTATAAATTTCAAGCTGCCATGATGTTGTCGAAAGATTAGGTCCGCCTCCTGTAAGCAAAAATGGCTCTGTAAATATTCCAAATGCAAGACCGGTTGCCAACACAATTACTGTCGACAGCGTAGGCATGATCATAGGGAGTGTCACATGAATTAACTTATGGAATCCATGAGATCCATCTAACGCACATGCCTCATTTACATCAGCGCCAATGCTTTCAATTCCAGAGAGAATAAATAATGCATAATAACCAGACATCTTCCATACTACAATTCCCACCATAATAGAAAATGCAAAACGTTGATCTGTCAACCAATTTATATTTAACTGAAAATGATCTCTTAGAAAAACATTCAATACGGAATTATAATTAAATAAATATTTCAAAACATGTTGTCAACACCAGAAGTTAAATAGGGTATAAAAAAAAGGACTGCTACAAAACCTTTTATTTTTTCTGGCAGCTGTGATACCAATAACGCAACAATTAAACCACATATGAAGCAAATGATAACAATTGGAACCAGATAACGATATGAATTAATAAATGCTGCTTTTACCTTGCGATCAGTAAGTAGCTTAGCAAAATTATCAATTCCAACAAAATTCTTTTGTTTTGACATCAAATTCCATTCCATTGTTGACAACCAAGCCGCCCATATCAATGGAATTAAAAAAAACACAAGTGAATACACGAGATATGGTGCATTTAGAAGCCACCCAACAACACCTCTTTTTCTTGCTGCTGGAGTTAATTTTTTCTTCATACCCCAATACCCTCCTTTCTCCATTCTACCCTACTATTTTTTCATAACCTTCCTTAAAAACAGGCCACGTGCCTATTTGTCACGTGGCCTTAACAGTTCATTACTTAAGACCTGCTGCTTCCTCCATTGCGTCCATTGCATCTTCAATGTAACTCGTTGCATCTGGCGCATTGCATGGCTCTGCTGCTGTTACTTCATTCATGTATGGTGCCATTCCAACTTCTGTAAATGCAGTCCAAATATCAGCATCCTTATCTGTTGCTAATCCTGGAATTGCATATGATACCCATTCTGCAAGCGCTGCAAGTGCTGGATTTTCTTTCATTGAGTCCGCAAATACTTCGTTATCATTTAAATCTCCTCTTACCGGAAGCATCGTTGTTGCATTCAACCAATCTAAATCGGTCTGTGCAGAATTGTCCTCATTATAAACCCACTTTACGAATTCAACAGCACCTTCATGCTGATCCTCAGAAACATTATCTGTTTTGTAGAATGTCAGTCCCTTTGAATCCGCATAATTATAAGGAATATCGCCCTCTTCTTTTACAAGCGATGGTCCATATACATAATCCTCACCATAGACCTTATTATTTTCCTCATATAATGAAATTTCCCACGGTGCATTAATTGATACAAGAATTGATGGCTGTTCCTCAACCCATATACTAGATAACTCTCCTTGTTGGATTGAATTTCCAAATGTTCCAATTACTTCCATTGCTTCAATTGCACTTTCTTTATCCATTACCAATTCATCATTTTCCAAAATCGGCATTCCCTGTGATAATCCATTATAAATCATCATAAAGTCAAACCAACGATCCCAATACTGGTCTGGTCTAGTTAATGATGGACGATAAAAAGTATGAGTTACTCCAATCTCTTTTAATTCATCCTTCTTCTCTGAAAAAGCGGCAATAACAGCATTAAATTCATCTACTGTTTCAGGGGCTTTTTCAAATCCAAGAACATCAAGAGCTGGTTTATTCCATTGCCATACCATTGGATTTACATAAACAGGCAATACATACTGTTTTTCATCAATTGCCCAATTTTCCATTGCATCACCCATTGCTCTGGCTTCGATAACATCTTGGAACCAATCTTCTTCAGATAAGTCATATACCACTTCAGATGCTGCTAAAGTTGCGGCAAAACCTCTATTAATATTCTCTGAAACTGCTGGCGCAGTTCCTGTAGCAATCGCATTTTGAATACCAGCCTCTGAGGATGGTGTTTCTGGCATCTGCTGTACCTTCACCTCTACAATTTTTCCATTTACCTCAGTTTTGGTTTCATTAAATGCCTGAGCCTTTTCTTCCCAGTAATTATACTGCACCTGCTGCGGTGCTGTCCAAAAATCGACGGTAATAACATCATCTGCCATCGCTGGTACCGCGGAAAAACAATGTTGCAGCAGTCATTAAACCTGCCATTTGCCAATGCATTTTTTCTGTGTTCTTTTTCATTATAAAACCCTCCTTAAAAATTTATGTGTTTGTTTTGTAATTACTTTTACTATTCAAATGGATCATCAATTTCAATTCGATGTCCTTGTGCATCACTTACTCCACAATAAAGCATTGCCTTTTTATTCTTATTTCGCTCTAAACCTCCACTAAAAATTACATCTGTCAAATCTGGTCTTTTTGCATCTCCTAATGCAAAATTGTCTCTTACTGCAATTAGTTTCATAGGTGTATGTTCACCTGTCTGTGGATTCATACAAAATGCTGATGAATAATAATGTCTATTTCCTGCCTCATCAAATCTAGCAATATGAGATAGGATTCCAACATTTCCATCATCTAACATAAATAGCTGATTGCAACCACCCCATTCTTCCGAAATGACTGATCATCAAAAATTGTTGCATCAAGAATTGCTTCGGGTGTCAATTCATCTAAAGAATTTATAATCATGTAACCTATTTTCCCGCGGCCAGCTTCATAACATTTACCATTTGCAAAAATACTTCCTTGCGGTCTTGTCATGACAAGAATCTGATTTTTTTTCTAATTGCAGCAGTCTGATATCTTTCATTCGATCTGGTCCCTTTGCAAACAGCGTCAAGCTTCGCAAAGAATTTCCTCGATAAAAGTTCGTTCTGTAGTTTAACATTCCTGGATTTTCAACATCATCAAATACTTCCACACCACCAACAATAAATTCACCATTCACTTGTGTTACAAATGGATCTTGAAGTGGTAATGACGGAATTGAATTATCTGCAATCCACTTTTCATTTTCCTCCATAAAGAAAACAACGCGAGACCATTCCTCTGTTCGTTTCTCCACTCTTCCCGCCAAATATCGTTTTCCTTCAAATAGAAATGGTGCAGTAATATTATAAACATCCTCATTTTCTATTCCATCAAACAACAATTTACTTGAAATATCTCTATTTTTCAAGTTTTTAAATTCAAGTAACATCTCTTTGCATGTTCGAACATTACTCTTTGTTTTATCCATTTCTAACATTTATTTCCTCCTTTTCCTTCTGTTTTTTTGTATTATTTCTTTTGATAGCTACACTATATCACTGTAGTTACTTGAATAAAAGTGTTTTTTACTTGAATTTCAAAGTTTTCTTATAAAATTCTAATGCAACACGTAATAGAGACAGGGTAAACATTCTCCCTGTCCCTAATATTTCAAACTATTCTCTTATTTAATTCATAATCCCTTGCGCATCTTTCTAATCCGTCAATTACGCTGCTAAATTCCACGCCATACTTTCTTGCTTTGCTGAAGTCCATCCACAAATTGTGTCTTGCGGGTGCGTCCTTGACGATAAGCCTTTTTCCAAGCATATCAACAAACTTGTTTGTCACCTCATATATTGACTGTGTTGTTTCGCTGCCAAAATTATACGCACCGCCTGGAAGTAAAATTACCTTGTCCATATTTTCAGCAACTTCCTTTAAGTAAGTAATGCCACGAAATTGCTTTGAGCTGAAAGAAACACTATCTTGTGTATGAATTGCATTTAATATCATCATCAAATAGTTGGATCTTTTTTCATAATAATCGTACATCCATTCTGCTCTTAACATGACTGCGACGGCAAAATATCTAGCACACGTTTTCCATCTCAAGCTTATGAGCAGCGTAGATATTTCCTGGCTTTACATTTTCTTCTGTATATGGTCCATCATCCTCACAAGCACTATACACCTGATCTGAGCTGAAGCATATCAGCTTTCTATTACTATCTTTACACGCATTCGCCAGATACATAGGAATCTGCACATTTGCAAAGTACGATGCTTCTGGATCTGCCTCGCAAGTACCTATATCAGAAATTGCTGCTGTGTGGACAACAACATCTGCATTGCTTTCTTTAATCATACGATTCACAATTTCCTGTGTCACGTTCCGAAGAGACGGTGACGCTGCTGTATCCTTGCATAGTTCCATGAGCTTATGCCAACAAATCCATTTGCCCTGTAATTAAAATCATTGCCCTCCTGATATTTAAGCTGTAACTGCTAAAAGCAGCGTTCCTGCCGTAATAAGTAAAACACCGACTGCCGATTTCTTTGTCAGTTTT
>ENA-OQAZ01001130-OQAZ01001130.1-human-gut-metagenome-genome-assembly--contig:-NODE-1130-length-13470-cov-8.822604_pt1 | contig 13470 bp, 19 predicted proteins | sample MGYA00242737_ERZ504531 | MGnify/ENA primary metagenome ERZ504531 (study PRJEB26092, sample SAMD00036244) | human gut metagenome | host: Homo sapiens | study: EMG produced TPA metagenomics assembly of...
AATGCCGGGCGTTCCTCCGCCTTGCTGTGGTAGTGCTCCAGTTCTTCATCCGTGACACTGACCAATTCCGAGAAATCCAGAGCTTCCAGTTCAGTTTCGGTCAGATCTTCCAGACTTTCGTACTGCCGCTCGTCGATCAGCACTTCGCCCAGATACCGCTCCACACGGTATCCCACCAAATCCACATTAACTTGAATGGGGATATCCTCATCGGTGGCGTTGGTGTAGGCAATGCCGATCTTGGACAAATCAGAAAAGTCCGGCTCGGAGTCGTACTCCTCCTGACAAAACTCCCGAATCAGGTTTTTGGCACGATCTAGGGCACCATCCGGCTTTGCATTGACAGGCGCAGGGGGCGTGTAATGCTCCTTTTCCTTGTCGGTCAGGTAGCGGTCGGACTGGATCATCAGGTCGATATACTTTTCCACCTGCGTCCAGCTTAACGTGAATTTCTTGTGTTCGGGGTAATGGTCAAATTCCAGTCCTCTCCCGTCGTGGTTGACGAAGCCTCGACTGCCGTCCAAAAAATCGTGGGAGTGCCCACCGATGCCGTACTCCTTTGCCAGTGCTTTGGCACGGAGTTTGCGGTCAGGCTGGGTCTGGTACAGCGCCATAATGCGCTGTTTGCCGCCTGCAAACCCTGATCCATGCCGCCGCAGCTCGTTCTCAATTTCAGCCTGCGACAAAACAAAAGCGGAGAGCGTTTTTTCGCTCTCCGCTTGGTCGATCTTCTCGATTTGCTGGGCTTCCGTAGGGATGTTCGCATCCAGAAAACTTAGCTGTAGATCAGCTCCGTCAGCACCAGTTCCTCGGCCTGCGCTTTCAGGCTGTTCATGTGCTGCACCCATTCCATTTGCCGGTTCTCCTTGTCCGGGGCCGGGGTCTGTTTCAGAAGCTGCTCCATGGTCTGCTGCATCCGGCTCTCTGCTGTCTGCTCCACCTCCATCAGGTGCGGGTACAGGCTCCCGTTCAGGAGCATCGTGTTGTACAGCACCGGGCGATGGTTCATCAGGTACGTCCGGCGCAGCCTGCCGTACTTGCCAACGGGATCTTCGGCTGGCTGAGGGTCAGGTTCGGGAGCTGGTAATCCCCGATGGTCGAGTAGGTCACGTTCCTGTTCTTCATATTCATGCTGGCTCCTTTCTACATTGCGGCGACGGATGGTGGTTTTGACGGTACGCTCGATATTCCGTAGCACATCACGGCTGCAATCGCTGACCGCCGTACCCAGTGCATAGACTGCATCCGGGGTCGAAAAATCGTAAATTGCCTGAAAATCGTCCCGGTCAAAATAACCCTCTGGTTCAAAACCGCACCGTTCCAAAATGGTGTACATGATGCTGATTGCGGCGGCACTCTTGAACTGGAGTTCCTGTCCGGCATCATCATAATCCATCAGGAACGAACCGTCAACGATGGCGAGGATGTCTGTGCTGTTGTTGTCCCAGTAGGATTCTGCCAGCTTTCCGGCAATGTCCGCAATCTGCTGGCTGAGCCGTTCATGGTGAATGCCGTATTCCTGCGCCAGCATTTCCGATACCGGCTGGAACAGGTCATCGTTGAGCTGCCACACCTCCGGGTCACGGGAATTGCGCCGAACCCCGGTATCGCTCACATCAAAGACATAGTGTAGCCGGGGGACATTGCTGGACTGGTCGGAGCAGGGCGATACCCTTAGACCTCTGCGCACATAGCGGTTCATTCGATTGTTCCAGATGTCGTAATCGGCGCAGGCTGTGGCATCGGGCCGCTGGGCGTAGATCATCAACTGGTCCGGGAAACTGTACTTGTACAGCCGGGATGCTGTGGTCAGGTAGTCCGTCCAGCTTTGCCAGTACCGTGTCAGACCGTTTGCCGTGCGCTGGGCAAGGGCAAGATATTCTTCGGTTTTGCTTGGCATAGCGTTCCTCCCTTCAAGTTCATGGTAAACAAAAAAGCGAGCGGCCTTTTCAGGTCACTCGCTTATGGAATCTATGGTATTTTATTCGTGTTTTGCGGCAAACTTTTCTGCCATCTCCAGCAGACGGTCAAAGGTCTGCTTTTCTTCCGGCTCCTCGATCAGCGCTGCAAGGAGCGCACGGAACACATCGGTGCTGTCGTGCCCCAACGCAACTGCAACTTTGTCGATGCAGTCATGCAGTTTCTTGACAGCATCATCGGAGGGCTTGGATTTCGCAAGCAGGTCGGACAGGTAGCTGATGAAGGGATAGGTGGAATCATCGTTGATGATCTCGTTGGTTTCCTCGATGATCCTCTGGTTATCTTCGGGGGTCATATCGCCCTTTTCTTCCCATACATCACGGGAAGAAGTGCGGCCTTTCAGAAAAGTGGCAAAGAGCAGGCGGTCAAGGGGAGAGCGTTTTGTGGTGTCCATTGGCAAGCCTCACTTTCTATTTTTGTCCGTACAATAATGCTTGTTCTAGTATAGCATGGATCGAAGTGTACTATCAAGACCACATTCTTGCGGGTTATGAAAAATTTTCGGAGCAAGAGCCTATGGCACTATTCCGGTTGACGACCATCTACAAACTGGAATTTATCTAACTTTTCCTTGAAAGCCTAAATTCTTCAAAGCATCTTCTCCAAACTTTGCAAAGTCACCTTCTGCACCAAAAGAAAAGAAAGCTTCTTTACCACCAGTGGCAATAATATCTGCACTCTGATACCCCTGATACTCGGATAACATAATTACTAAACTGGCATAACTTCCTGTTCGTAAAAACCAGTTTTCAAAAATTAATAGTAGTGTTTTGGTGTCTCCCAATTCACGTATAATTTCGTCTTTGAATTCCACATCGGAGAACTTACGTTTATCAAATTCTTCTTTGATTTTATTTTTGATTTCATCTAATTCATATCGTTTTTTAGCATACATTTCGACTTTCTTGCTTGCCATTGAAAACGCTCCTTTCAAATTCCGAGTTGTCGATTTCAGTATATCACATCGAACTCCATTGTAAAAGAACCTATGTACGCCGCCCGCAGGCGGCAAAATTCAGTCGAGCGGAAATTCCAACTCGGCAAACTCGGCATCGGTCAGCAGTTTCAGCTTCTCGATAACACCCTCCGACAGCTCCCGCAAGGCGGTTTCATCCGGCATCAGGTAGCACTGCATGAGCCGCAGCTCCTGCATCAACCCCAGCCGGGTGCCGGTGTTGTAGAGCATCATCAGCATCAGTTCTTCATGGTCAAAGTTCATGGGCATCCCTCGCTTTCCGGCAGACGGTAGGATTGCACTCCGGGGCATCGCACTTTTCCTTGAGCGTTTGCAGAACCGAGGTGCGCTCCGGCTTTTTATCCAGAAACCCCGGCAGCTCCTTGAAGCCGATGCTGTCCACATAATGCGCTGAAATCTTCCCATCCTGATTCAGCATGATTACATCGCTGACCGACAGGCTGTGCCCATGGTAATCCGTCGGGCGAGCGAAGTTGAATTTCTGGTACAGTTGCTCCAACAGCTCTGCCTGCGGAACGCTGCGCTTTCCTCCGGGAGATTGCTCCGGTAAAGGATCTCGTAATTCTCAATGGACGGAGCGATGTTTTTCTTTTCCAGATAACGCATGGCGGCAAAGCGGAGTGCAGGGTCTGCATCCTGTTGTAGCTGCATGACCAGATAGCAGTCGTGCCCACTTTGCTGGAATTGCTTCATACGGTACGACTGGATCTCGTTTCGGTCTGCGAGCTTCTGGGCAAACTCCTCTTGGGTGAGGGGGATGCAGTCCTTGTTCCGCAGATTGTGGCTGTACAGGATCTCGTCCCGTACTTCTTCGATCGTCAGTTCGGGCGCATCAATTTTCCCACGCTCCAACAGGCAGCAGTCGCCCTGATAGAGAGCATAATTCCATGCGCCGCCCTCTGCCTGCACGGTGAGGTAATAGTCGTATCCCAGATTCCACGCCCGGCAGTCCTGCTGAGTCAGCGGCTCCGGTTCCACGATGGCATGGCTGCGTGCCATGCGCTCTGCAAATTCGCAGATGTGCTGCACCGAGGAACCGATCTTCATGTGGTAGTCATCGAGATACTCGACCACCTCGGAGTGCTGGTGCCCATCCGGTAGGTCATCTGCACAACGCCGCCGTCCGGCACCCGGAACAGCTCGTTGTACATCGGATCGATGAACCGCACATCATTGTCCGGCAAAGAGCGCGGAGCCAGATTCCTGCGCTTGCGAACCCCGGAGCGAAACTTCTCCAAGGTGGTGACAGCGACATTCTGAATTCTTCCCACAGGCTCATCCTGAAGCTCTGCCAGATAGTACGCACGGGCGGTCTCGATGCGCCGCTGGGTGTTGCCCAGAGCTTCTCGTGGAATCTGCTTCCTCCACCGGGAGCGGGCTATTCTTGTCAAAAACCTCGTACCCGACACCTGCGAGATTTTCCCGCAGATGCAGATACGTCTGCTCGTTGAGGAGGTAGACCGCCTCGTTGTCCTTTATCACGCATCATCCTTCATCAGCAGCCCCCATTCTCAAATTCCAGACTGAACTTGCTGCGGCCATCCGCTTCACAGGACAGCAGCACGGTGGCGTTGTAGGTCTTGCCCTTGGCGCTCTTGCAGTCCTTCAGCCGGACACGGCCATCCCGCAGCAGCTTGTCCGCCACATGAGCATCCAGCCGCTTGCCCAGACGCTTGAAGAACGCATTGTCCTTCCACAGCACGAAACGGCACTCCCTGTTCTCACAGAACCAGCCCTTTTCACGCTCCACGACAGGCTTACCGCAGTTCGGGCAGACACCAATAATTTTGTTTTTCATAAGCGCATTCGCTCCTTTCGCAGCCTCGGTGGTCGTTACCAGCGAGGAAATCATCTCTTTGATTTCAGTCATAAATTCACCCGGCTCCATTTCGCCGCGTTCGATTTGCAGCAGTTTTATTTCCCAATCGGCAGTCATTTCCGGGGATTGGATTGCTTCGGGCATCACGGTGATGAGGGCTTTTCCCTTATCCGTGGGCAGCAGCACCTTGGTTTTCTTGGTGCCCTTGCGCTCCAGAAAGCCCTTCTGCACCAGTTTTTCAATAGTTGCGGCACGGGTTGCCGGGGTGCCGATGCCTTGACGCTCCACGCCCTCCGGCATACTGTCTGCACTGGCGGTTTCCATAGCGTGCAGCAGGGTATCCTCGGTAAAGTGCTTCGGCGGCGAGGTTCGCCCCTCCTTCAGTTCGGCGTTGAGAATGCCACACTCGTTTTCCGCTGCATTGGGCAGGGCAGTGAGTTCTTGTTTCCGGTTCAGGATGTCTGCCAGCACCTTGCGCTCCACTGCTTTCCAGCCTTCCTCCAGAATCTCCTTGCCTTTGGCGGTAAATTCCTCCCCGGCACACTCGGTGGTCAGCAGAGTTTCCAGATACCGGAAGGGTTTGCTCACCGCCATAAGCGTCCGGGCGATGATGAGCTTCAGGACGTTCTGCTCCCCCTTGGGCAGTGCGTCCAGATCGGCTTGCAGCATACTGCGAGTGGGCAGAATGGCGTGGTGGTCGGTGACTTTTTCCCTGTTGACGGTGCGCCGTGTCCGGGGCACAGCCTCGTCCACATCTTCCGGGGCAATGTCGAGAAAACCTTCCAACTCCTCGGTCAGTTCCTCCAGCATTTCCTCGTCATCGTCGGTGATATAGCAGCTATCAGTCGGGGATAAGTGGTAAGTTTCTTCTCATACAGGCTCTGCACATAGTCCAGCGTCTGCTGTGCGCTGTACCCCAGCAAGCGGTTGGCATCTCGTTGAAGGGTGGTTAGGTCGTACAGCGGCGGCGGATTTTCGGACTTTTCCTTGCGGGTGATGCGCTGGATCGTTGCTACCATCTCCTTTCGGCAGGCTTCCAGCAGGTTTTCGGCAACGGATTTTTCGGGAATGCGGCGGCTGGATGCTGTGCAGCCACTGGTCAGTTCCAGATCCACCGCGTAGAACTTCTCCGGCACAAAGGCGGCAATGGCAGCTTCCCGAACCACCGTCATGGCAAGCACCGGGTCATAACACGACCTACCGCCAGCGGTTGACCGTACAGGCACGAAAAAAGCCGGGAAGCGTTAATGCCGACCATCCAGTCGGCGCGTTCCCGGCATAAAGCCGCCTCATACAAGGCATCGTATTCAGTTGACGGTTTGAGATGGGCGAACCCTTCCCGGATGGCGTTTTCCTCCATACTGGACAGCCACAGACGGGAAAAGGGCTTTTTGCACCCAGCCTGCTGGTACACCAAGCGAAAGATCAGTTCTCCCTCGCGCCCTGCGTCCGTAGCGCAGATCACGCTCTCCACATCCGGGCGGTGCATCAGTTTTTGCAGGATGCCAAACTGCTTTTTGGTGGACGTAGACACCAGATACTGCCACTTTTTCGGCAGAATGGGCAAATCTGCGATACTCCACTTGACGTATTTGGCATCGTAGATGTTGGGCGGTGCCAGTTCCACCAAGTGCCCCACGCACCAGCTTACCAGATAGCCATTGCCCTCAAGGTAGCCGTCCTGACGGCTGGTGACACCGAGGACTTTGGCATAGGACATGGCAACCGACGGTTTTTCTGCCACGATCAATTTTGCGATAAGAATCCCTCCAATCTGTTTCGGATTGCAATATGTACGGCGGCAAAACGCCGCCTTAAAATCAGATGGGTTCGGTGTCCTGCTCGTCCGGGGCTTCGTCCTCATCCGGCACATCGGTCGGAATCTCAAAGTCGCCCTTGTCCTCAGTGTAGTTTGCATCGGGGTCAAGGGCTTCTTTTTCGGCCTGTTTCTTCTGCTTCTGCTTTGCGAAGCATAGAAACCGCCGCCTGCCGCCAGTGCAATCAGCACCACCACGCCAGAAAGCCGGATGCGATCTTTGTGACCTTATTTTTCTTGGGCTGTTCCGTGCCGGATGCCGCCACTTCTTCTGCGGCTTTCTTGGCTTCTTCCTCGGCTTTCAGCCTGTCCTGTTCCGCCTGCGCCGCCGCTTCCTTTTCGGCGGTGTAAGCGTCCGCATCTTCTTCCTCCATCAGAGCCAGAAGGTCGGCTTCGTCCACAAGGTTCATAAAGTGAACGGTCTGCTGCCCCTTGGCGTTGCGGTCAATCATCAGATAGAAAGTCGCACCCGACTTCGACACCAGCGTGATAAACTGCTGTCCGCTGCCATCGGAATAGTTGGTGTGATAATCGTCCACCAGCGTCAGGTTGCCTCCGGGGTCAGGGCACCAGAGGTTTCGTCCGTGACGGTGACAACATCTTCCTCCACGACTTCCGGCAGAACCGGCTGCTCCACCGGGGCAGCTTCGCCCTCAAAGGCAAAGGCGGGAGCCGCCATGCCAGCGCACAGTGCCGCCGATACCAGCAGCGCACCCAGTTTCTTAATCTTCATCTGCATCGACCTCCTTCTCAAAAGTTGCACCCACGGCAGACAGCGCAGCCGGGTTCGGGGTGGCGGTAGCCGACTGCCGCAGCAGGGCGGCAAGCTGTTCCGGCGTGACCTTTGCAGTCCGCACCATCTCGTTGACCTCGGCGGAATCCTCCTCCTGAATGCGCCGTTCCAGAATCTCGATGCGGTTGTTCAGCTTGATGCGGCGTTCCTTCTCTTTTTCCAGCATCGCCCGCAGCTTATCCGATTTTTCGCTCATAAAACTCCTCCAATCATTTTGAAAGCCGTCCGAACCCGGCGAGATGCTTCTCCCAGTAGGACGAGTGAATGTTTGCGTACTTGATGGGGTCTCCGGCACTGACCATCATGCCATTGCCGAGGTAGTAGAGTAGGAAAGTGCCGCCTTATCGTATTTCTACGACAGGTTTGCACAGACCTCTCCCAGAACCGTGCTTGCGCCTCTCAACGCACACGGCTCCCCATTTTTTGCTCCATTTCAAAAGTTATTCCGTTTTAGTTCCATGATGAATTCTCATGTGGCATTTGTGGCACACAACGATTGTCTTGCGCCTCTTTGCCAGCATGACTTTTTCCCAATCAGCTTTACCTTTCAGGTTTTTGACCTTGTTTACATGGTGGATTTCATAGCTATCGCTGTCTGTACAGCCGCAGACTTCACAGACTTTGGCCTTCAGACGTTCCTCGAAGGAGGTTGTGTTGTGCGAATAGCGATACGCCAAATCGGGCACTTTTTCCGTCAAATCTTTGCCTTTGCAATCGCTGTACTTAGCGAACATCATACGGCGTTTTCCCTTTTTGGTTTCATACGGAACGCCCCATGCACCAGTCCCATCTCTGTATTCATAACGAACCTTAGCAATTCGGGAGCGATGCTTGTTTGCGAGTGTTTTCAGACAGCTGTATTCCATCAGATAACCAAAGTAAACGAGCTTGTTGAAGTTGCTTGCAATGGCATAATAGTTACAGAGTCCTCGGAGTTCCGCATTATAAATCATTACGATTTCCAAATCCGTGCGGTTCAGCAGAATTGGGCGATGAATAGGAATCAACCTCTTTCCATCCCTTTCAGCGATGCTATGGGACAGTAAATAGGTCTCCACCTTATCTTTCAGTGGAATATTGAGTTCCACTTTGTTGTTCATAGTACGCATTTTTCGTTTTCCAGAGCGTTTGACACTGGCATCCCTGCGCACCCGAACATCAAAACCAAGGAATCGGGCAGGAGTATTGCTGTGCGTAATAAGGGTCTTTTCTTGACTCAACTCCATTTTCAGAGTGTCCCGGACAAAATCCGTGAGTTTTGCCTTAATCGCTTCGCATTCCTCTCTTGTCCCATTGACTGCAATCAGAAAGTCATCTGCATAGCGAACATATTTCAATCGCTTATCGGTACACGCTTTTGCAGGTGTCCGAAACAACTGCTTTGTCAGTTGCTTGTGCTGAGCAATCAGCTGCTCCCGCATTGTTCCTTCAGCTTTCTTGATTTTCTCATGCAGTGCATCTCGTTTGTGTCTTATCGTGTTGTATTCTTCCGTAAAGTTTCTCGGATTGTATCCGTGGTCAAATTCCTTCTTCAGCTGCATAATATACCTGTCCAGTTCGTTCAGATAAATGTTTGCAAGAATCGGGGAGATGATTCCACCCTGCGGGCATCCGCTATAGGTTCATGGAAGTTCCAATCTTCCATATAGCCGGCTTTCAGAAACATACGAATCAGGTTCAGAAAACGAGCGTCCTTGATTTTTCGGTTCAGCACATCAATCAGCGTGGAATGGTCGATATTATCAAAGCATCCCTTGATGTCACCCTCAATGAACCACTTTGCTCCGGTAAACTCATGCTTGATCATGGCAAGTGCCGTGTGGCAGCTTCTGCCCGGTCTAAAGCCGTGGGAATAGATAGAGAAAATTGGCTCGTAGATGGCTTCCAGAATCATACGGATAGCTTCTTGCACCAGCTTGTCAGCGAATACAGGAAGTCCCAACGGGCGCAGCTTACCGTTCTTCTTTTGAATATAGGTTCTGCGTACCGGCTTGGGTTCATATGACCCTGTTCTCAATGCTTCAATGATGCTGTCACATACTGCTCGCTAAATCCATCAGCCGTATCATCATTCACACCCTTCGTTCCTGCACCCTTATTGGAGTAAAGATGCTGGTAGGCAATGAAGTAAATATCCGGCCTCAAAAGATAGCGGTACAGTCGTGTAAACACTTCATCTTGGTTCTTTTGGGAATTTTCTTGTAATTTTGTTAAAATCTCCATTGTTGATTTCATTGAGGCTTTCCTCTCTAATCAATTTCTGATTTTAATGCGCAAAAAACTGCTTCTCTTCGCCATGTGAGCGGCTTTCCCGCATCCGATTTTACGGCTTTTCCTGTCAATTCAGGATTCTCGGACTACTATAGAAGCTCCGTTGTCATGCCAGATTTTCAGTGTCATCTTTCTAGCATAGCTTTGAAATTTATCACATTACTGCATTACACATAGCTTTTTCAAGCGTTCTGGTTTAGACAATCTCCAGTTGACGATAGTAGTAGGTCAATGTGAATTATCGGATATGCTTTCGTTCCGTTACTATCGGTTCTCCGACGTGCCGTACAGGGGATTAGCAACCCATAGGAAGGACTCTATTTCCTATGGTCTCTGTACCAAAGGTTTCAGACAATTTTCCTTTGCCCACACGTAACGAGGGCTTGGAACTCACCTTAAACAATTCAGTTTTATCCTTATATTCACTTATCCTTGCGGTTCAGTCGTGCCCGATTGTCTTTAGGCAACTTACCGCTTTCCTGCCGTGCTCTTTTCCCGTACATCTTTCGACTTTCGGTAAAGCAGGTGGATTCACGCGTTGCTTTGCGGGGTAGTACCTTAGCCACAGCCTCCTTTCTCTACTTCTACTATCGTCCTTACTGGACGCACGATTCCAACGTGACTTTTTCCGGGGGTATCATACGTTCCCTCGAAGAAAACAAGGTCACCGGGCTTTGCTTCGGCCTCGCTGATGTGTTGGCTCTTGTTCCACAAGCCGTTGGCGGTGGTGCGCCCCACATCATAGCCGTTCTGGTTGTACACCCAGCAGACGTAGCCAGAGCAGTCAAACCCGGTTTCCGGGGTGGAACCGCCCCAGACGTAGGGCGTGCCCACATACTTTTGGGCTTCCTTGTAGATGGCGGCAAACTCCTCGTCCGTCAGTGCTTCTGCCGGAACCTGATAGTCGATGCCGGGTGTGCCGGAGCCATCGGAGCCACCGGGCGGCAGACCGCCGTTGAACAGATAAGGCCGACCACCCAGCGTGTCCTGAAAGATCTCGTACCGTTTCCATTGGTCAGCATCTAGTTCCTCCCGGATGACCACCTCAAGCCCTTTGTTCACCAGCTTTGTGTGAAAAATGCGGTACTCATAGGGCACCTGCGTGGGGACTGGGATTCCTGCCGGGCTGATGATCCACACAGTCTTATACCGTATCTGCACCTCCACCCATGTGGTCAGCTTATACTGCTTTTTGAAGGTCTCCTTCAATTTGCCCTGTACCTCGCTGCGAGTGTAATCGTCGTAGAGTGTGGTCAAATACGAAGTGAGCTGCCACGGGTCATGCTCGATGAGGTCAAGGTGATACTGGTACTCGTTGTAGCCGGGGTGGTCGGTAGGGGTGCGCTTGATCTTTTTATCCAGTTCCTTTTCCAGCTTCTTGTAGTCCTGTTCTGCGCCCCGGATGTCCCGGTCCTCGGCAGATACATGGTCTGCCCGGATACCTGTGTACCGCCCGAAAAGAGGATGCCGCAGGAGGAAAAACCAGACATGACCATGAGGATGAGCAAAAGAAAAACGCCCACGATCACCAGAACGTGTGCGTTGCTCTTGGCGGCATTCATCAGCCCCTTTACAGCGGTGCTGACGGCGGTTTTGCTCTTTTCTACCGCCTGTTCCATGCTGGACCGGGCAGCAGATGCACCGTTGGATGCCGCCTTGCCACCTGCGCTCTGCACCGCCGTGCCAGACCGTGCGGCGGCATAGTAGTTTTTGTGGATTTCTTGCCGCTGTTTCCAGCGTGAAAGCCAGTTGGAGCCGCCCTCGCCGGTGCTGGATGCGCCTACATCTTGTGCCGCAGTCGGCTCCGACACGGAAGATTTAGCGGTTTTGGAGCCTTTCTTGCCCTGCATCTTGGCTTTCTTCTTGAGCTTCCGGGCATAGCGGCTTTTGGAAAGATCCCGGACATTTCCAGCTGCTTTTTCGCCCTCGCTCAACGCCTGCACGCCGACGTTTTCATCCTCGTACTGGTCAACTTCCCGGTGCACCGCAGAGCGGGCGGCATGGGCGGCGTACATTTCCCGCTTCTGCGCCTTACTCAACCGGCTCAGTTCGTCCGGGGTCAGTTCCGCCTTGCCGAACCGCAGGTGCTGGTTTTTTTCGGCGGTCTTTTCTGCATCGGTTTTCAGTTTCTTCTTTCTGGGCACCGACTGCTCCACCTTGGTTTTCTTCGGGGGAGAACGGGTCTTTTTTGCGGACGTTTTCTCTTTGATGTTCAGCTTCGGTTCACTCATTTCTGTGCGCCCTCCGAAACTTCACCCAACTTGGTGGTCATAATGCGGTAGAGTTCCAGATCGGTGGGGAAACGGTCCACAAACGGCAGAATGACATTGCCGAAAAACAGCAGCCCTTCGCCCTCGCCGGAGTGGGTCACATAGGAAAGCTGATGGGGCGAGATGTTGAGCTGCTTTGCGAGGATCTGCCGGTCTCCTGCCGCCTGATTCAGCATGATGATCATGTCGCTGTTCTCGAAAATATTCTCGACTTCACGGGAAGAAAGAAGGTCTTTCACGTTCTGGGTCAGCCCCGTGGGAATACCGCCCCACTTGCGGAAACGCTTCCAGATCTCCACGGAATAAGCGGCGGTCTGCTCCTCTTTCAGAAGCAGGTGCATCTCATCCATATAATACCGGGTGGACTTGCCGCTGCTGCGGTTTGCCGTGACACGCCCCCATACCTGATCCTGCACAATGAGCATACCGAGTTTCTTCATCTGTTTGCCCAGTTCCTTGATGTCGTAGCAGACGATGCGGTTATTGACGTTCACGTTAGTGCGATGGTTGAACAGGTTCAGACTGCCCTTGACGTAGATCTCCAGTGCGGTGGCAACATGGTGGGCTTCTTTTTCGTCCTGTTGGAGTAGGGCGTTGTACAAATCCTCAAGGATGGGCATATTCTCCGGGCAGGGGGCCGCAAAATATTTGCGATAAATCAGATGCACACAGCGGTCAATAACGGTTTTCTCCACCGGCAGCAGACCCTCCTTGCCGCCCACCACCAGCTCACACAAAGAAAGGATAAAGTCGGCTTTCAGGGACAGCGGATTATCCTCCTCGGAGTAGTTGGCATTGATGTCCATGGGATTGATGAACTGGGTACTGTTGGGCGAAATTTTGATGACCTGACCCTTCAAACGATTCACCAGCGGCGAGTAATCGGCTGGGTCAGCGGTGTTACCACCGCCTTCCCGCCTAAGAACCGTACGTGACAGTTTCCCGTCATACGGCTCAAGCATTTCATCACTTCTTCAAGCGGTTCTCAGCATAAATTCTCTGACAGGCGCAATGAACGTAGCGCATATTACGAACATCTTCCACGCCAGTCTTTGCCTTTGGTGCAAGGTAGAAGATTTCTCTTTCTTCCGTTACATCCATCGGCATTCCGCAGTGGTAGCACAGCCCGTTCTGGTTTTTCCAAATCGTCTTGAATTTTCCAGTCAGCCGGTGCATTCCTTTATCGAATTTCCTTTTTTGGAAATACGCCTCATCGAGGAACGGATTTGCAGTAGCTTTTATCTTGGTATGTCGCACAATGGCTGTGCTGTCCACCCGTATCAGCTCCTTGTTTTCCGTAGAGAACACCCAGTTCCGATTACCGACCCGATGCCAGTATCTCGTGGAAATCCACCACTTGTTCTTCTTTGGGTGCCGTCTTTTAGCCCATCGCCACAGCAGTTCGTACAGGACGTAGTCAGATGCGCGAACGCATCACTTGCGCATACGGACTGGTGGTAATTAGTCCAACCTCGAATTTGTTCATTCAACTTCATAATCAGAACATCTTGCTGCCACGCTTTTCCTCTGCGGAGAATCGTGTCA
>ENA-OQAZ01001132-OQAZ01001132.1-human-gut-metagenome-genome-assembly--contig:-NODE-1132-length-13455-cov-2.236044_pt1 | contig 13455 bp, 14 predicted proteins | sample MGYA00242737_ERZ504531 | MGnify/ENA primary metagenome ERZ504531 (study PRJEB26092, sample SAMD00036244) | human gut metagenome | host: Homo sapiens | study: EMG produced TPA metagenomics assembly of...
CTTCTCGTATCATTTTTCTGTTTTTTTATCATTTTTTTGCAAATCACTCCGATTTTGAAGTTTCATTGCGATAAGAAGACGGGGATGTTCCATATTTTTTTCTTAAACTGAGCGCTGAAATAGGACGTTCCTGAAAATCCAGCTTTCTGCGCGACCTCTTTCACTGACAACCTTTTCGTCTTCAAAAGTTCTGACGCATAATTCAATCTGAGATTATTTACATATTCAGGAAATGACAATTCACTGATCTCCCGAAACATTCTTGAAAAATAGGACGGTGAAATATGAATACTTCTGAAACTTGCTCAACTGACAATTCAGGCTCTTGATAATGACTATTAATGTATTCAAGTGCTGACAGCATATCAGTACGTATTGATCGTTCCTGATAAGTATTCACTTCTAAGCAAGCATCCTCGATTAAATTGCTCAGATAATCATATAACTGTTTTTGGTTTATCAAGCTTGATAATTTTATATAATGCATCATATATATTTCTTGATATTTTTTCGTTGCTACAGGCACTTGAACACTCACATTTTCTAGCTCTGTAGAAAAATAGCTAAGCGCATGGAAAATCTTTTTGATTTCATATCCACTCAACTGTTTTAATAAAGTTGCCGTCAACTGCTTTGCCTGTATTTCATCACCACACTTTGCAGCATCAATTACAGGCTGCAACAGCTTTTTGGGAACATCCTCATCCTTTTTCGTTTCAAAAATACTGCTGTCGCAAACTTGATCACACTCTCCAAACAGCACATATTTCGAAAATTCTTGCAACTTTCGAAATTCCGATTGAAAATCATGTTCATCTGTAATCCAATCTGAACATAGCAAATACAGATTACTTCCCATCCGCTGTTGTTGCTCTAATACATCAGATATCAACGATATCACAGCTGACTGTTCCGTTTTAATCAATGCCTTCTCACAAATTAGATAGACACAATACCAGCCATTTTCCTCTGAAAACATTTTTGTTTGATAGCCGCTAAGTGCTTTACCCATCGCCTCAAACAAACTCCTTGCTTGCTTCCATCTACTCTTCCAATTTTACTTCTTCCATACAGCAACAACACTCTTTCTTGTTCTCTCAACTTCAAAACGGATGGCATTAATGCTTCCCCTGGTTCATCTTCTAAAAATCCCAATACTTGATCTGTATGAACCTGCCTTGAAATCTCCGAAATCTGTGAAATAATTTTTTCACTCGTCATTTGTGTAATCGAATCGCCATACATGCTTGGCTCATCTTCTAGTCTACTATAAGAAGATATTCTCTTAAAAAATCGTTTTAACGGCTTATAAATCATTCGAGCCACAATGGTTGCCAATATACAACTAATAATAAGTACCAATGCTACCCATATCAGTGATCGTTTAAAATATGCTCCCATTACCTTATCCATCTCACTTATGTCCATTAATTGAACAAAATTCAATTGATAGTCACTGCTATAAGAGGAAGTCAAAAAATAGGTACTTTCCCCTATTTCTAATTCTCTCAGCTGTCCCTGTGCAGCACTTGCACTTTCATTAATTTTCTCTATCTGTGCTTGTTCTTCTTCATTTTGGCTAAGGATCAAATTGCCTTCTTTGTCAAATACTAAATAACTATATTTATCATCCTCGGATGCTAGTAACATATCTAAAATTTTAGATTGGTTGATCGCATACAGTACACCTCTTTGAGGTGGCCCATTTAGAGAATCACGTTCCATTCGAAACAAAAAGAATCTTCTCTGAGAGGTTTCCTCATTGTTAATAAAAAAAACTTGTTTATCATGCTGCGTACTTTGCAACTTCTCTAATACCTCTTGCTGCTCCTCCTCACTCGGATATACATGACCAATAATTTGCTTTAATCTCCCCTTTTGATAAATAACGCTATAATCAATATATCCATCATTGTTAACTGCATATTGGAGATATCTTGTAATATTCCACTCATTGATTGCATCTGATTGATTGGTATACAAAGATGCCTTAATATGTGGCTCCATAAATAAATTTTGCAGACTAACCTGATAATAGTCCAGCTGGTGATTTACATTTTCAGTAATATTCTCCAACTGGACAGAACTCATTTCGTATACCTTTTCTTTTTATATATCCCCCTAAACCATGAAGACATCATGATAAAAATACTCGCTACCACAATCATGCAAACGGCAATGTAGCTAGCTGCCAAAACAAATACATATTGCCGATTGGCGATATCAATCTGAATAACACTATGCTTCTTTTTCATTCTCTCATTTGTCCCTTCCAAAGTTCAATTTATGATTAGAATATCACAAAATGTTATTCTGCTTCAAGATTTTTTTCGTCATCAATTAACAGTTTTCCAAATATTCTATTGTGATACTGCTTAATTTCTTCTCTGTCTTGCTGCCTCAAACATCAAAACAGTGGCTGCCATTGCCGCATTTAATGATTCTACCTGTCCTGCCATTGGAATCAGAATCTTACAGTCTGCAAGCGCTGCTACCTCATCTGACAGACCGTTCGCCTCGTTTCCAATCATAAATGCGCAAGGCTTTTTATAGTCTGCTCCTTCGTAGCTGATTGTTGCGCCTAGGTGAGCGGCATATGTACTTACACCTGCCTTTTTTAAGCGCTCTATATCGCCTGCAAAATCTTCTGATACGACAAACGGCACGCGGTAAAGAGCACCCATAGTGCTTCGTATTGTCTTTGGATTGTAGATATCAACACAGTCACTGCTCATTAAAATACCAGTCACGCCTGCTGCCTCAGCTGCACGCATGATTGTTCCTAAATTTCCCGGATCCTGTAAATGATCTAAGATAAGCAAAAAGGATGCTCTTTCTTTTCCCAACAGCTCTTCAAATGAATATGGCTGCTGCTTTACTACTGCAAGAATACCCTGCGGTGTCTTTGTATCTGAAAGCGTCTCAAAAATCGAATCACTTACTACGTCAAATTTTTTTCCCTTTAGAAGCGCAGCACCTTCCTTACTCTTGCAAAAAGACTCTGATGCCACAATCATTTTTATACGATCTGCCGGTGCCTCCTCAAACATCTTTCTTCCCTCAATTACAAATGCCTGCTCGCGCTTTCTCTCCCTGGATTTTCTCTGTAAATTCAAAATATATTTTTGCTGCTGATTCATAAATCGCCCTCTTTTCTTATTTTTTTAAGTTATTTTCCTATAAAAATAGCCCACAGTCAAGACCGTGGACCACTTTATTGTTTATTTGTATTTCATTTATATCATCTGGAAAGCATCTTGCTTACTTCGTACTCGTATGGAGAGATAGTCTTCTTCATAGCAAGTGCCTCGTTGATATCATAATCAACAAACTTACCATCGCGCAGTGCAACAACACGGTTGCTTGCGCCATCACACAGAAGCTCTACGGCACGAGCACCCATCATGGAAGCATAGTAACGATCCAGACAGGTCGGGCTTCCACCACGCTGCATATGTCCAAGAATGGTTGCTCTGGTCTCAATACCAGTTGCAGCCTCGATTCTCTTTGCCATGCTTGCGGAATGACCAACACCCTCTGCGTTAATAATCAGATGATGCTTCTTGCCCTTCTTACGATTCTCAATGATCTGATTGATCAGTGCCTGCTCATCGCCATCATAATACTCTGGAAGAAGAATATTCTCTGCACCATTTGCAACACCACACCATAAAGCGATGTAGCCTGCGCTTCTTCCCATAACCTCAATGATACTGCAGCGCTCATGAGATGTAGAAGTATCTCTTACCTTATCAATTGCTTCCATTGCGGTATTGATTGCAGTATCAAAGCCGATGGTATAATCTGTACAAGCAATATCCTGATCAATAGTTCCCGGCAGACCAATTGTATTGATTCCCAGATTTGCCAGCTTACATGCTCCATTAAATGAACCGTCACCGCCAATTACAACGATACCATCAATTCCGTGCTTTCTGCAGATCTCTGCACCAAGCTTCTGACCCTCCTCTGTACGGAACTCTGCACATCTTGCTGTGTAAAGGATAGTACCACCTCTCTGGATGATATCAGATACGCTGCGAGAATCCATATCAACGATCTCCTCTTTCAGCAGTCCGGCGTAACCTCTCATAATACCCTTTACGTTCAGACCCTTCGCAATACCGGTACGAACAACGGCGCGGATTGCGGCGTTCATGCCTGGAGCATCTCCTCCACTTGTTAATACACCAATTGTCTTTACTTTATTTGCCATGACGTTTCCTCCTTGCTGTCTTGACATGTTTCTTATCTTTTTGCTTTGCATTTTGTGTTTTTCTTGCTGTCTGGTAAAGTGTGTTAAAAATTTACCAATACTTATTCTAATTGATTTTGCAAAGTTTTTCAATACAATTTAGAGCTTTTCCTTGATTTTTTTCAATGTTTTTATATTTTCTTTTCCAAATACTTGGTCAAGCTGGTCAATAAGCTGTGGACAAATACCGACACTTCGGCTTGGCGGCAGCTTTTGGTACTGTCTTGTGTTGGAAAGATAAACCACTACTGTGTCTTTTCCATCCACGGTGCCAACATAGACAGAAGCTTCTTTTCATTCATTTGGTAGCTTTCAAGATCTTGAAACTGAATCCACAGCTCACCCGGAATCTCAGAAAATGCCACTATCTTTTCACAGATCAGTTTTCCCTGCACCTCATCTCCAAGTGACACGCGACCCTTAACAAAAATTTTCTGATCTGGACTGAGAATTGCGCGATATTTTTCGTAATCTTTTGGAAAAACAATCACCTCAAGAGTTCCTCGTAAATCCTCAAGCGTCAGAAATGCCATCATTTGGTTTGTCTTTGTTGTCTTAACTGTTTTTGCTGCAATCATTCCTGCCACCGTAACAATGGCTGATCTCGCACCCTTGCCATTCCAGTCTCCTCATCCTGAATAAAATCACTGCTGACTGCTGTGATATTTTTCTCGATGAGACTTCTGTCAGCCTCTAGCGGATGACCACTGATATAAATTCCAAGCACCTCTTTTTCCATTGCGAGAAGTGCACCTGGCTCATATTCTGGCACCTTGGGGAATGAAATCTTAAAGTCATCCTTCTGCGGTCCCTCTAAAAAATCCATCAGGCTGTATTGTCCTGTCATAGAGTGTTTCTGTTCTCTGGCTAATTCATCCATAATAGAGGAATAAACTTCCATTTTTTGTCTTCTGTTGCCTTCAATACAGTCCATCGCACCTGACTTTATCAGATTTTCAACGGCTCGTTTATTTAACTCACCGCCATACATGCGCTCTAAGAAATTTTGAAGATCTGTGTATGCTCCATTTTCTTTTCTCTCACGCACCATCGCTAAAATAACATTTCTTCCAATGCTTTTTATGGCAGATAATGCATAACAGATTTTTCCATCGCGCACAGAAAAATCCCACTCACCGGCATTTATATCAGGCGGAACGATTGAAATTCCCATCTTACGGCAAACCTGAATATAATCAGAAACTTTTCCAGAATTTTCAATTACAGATGTCATAAGTGCGGCCATGTATTCAACAGGATAATAATATTTTAAATAAGCCGTCTGATATGCTACAACCGCATATGCTGCAGCATGTGACTTATTAAATGCATATCTTGCAAAATCAATCATCTCATCATATATATGATTTGCCGTTTTCTCATCAATTCCGCGTGAAATACATCCAGGAACACCTTCTTCTTCATTGCCATACACAAAATTCTGACGCTCTTTCTCCATAACAGCTGCTTTCTTTTTAGCCATTGCACGGCGCACAAGATCGCTTCGTCCAAGCGTATAGCCTGCAAGATCACGAACAATCTGCATAACCTGCTCCTGATACACTATACATCCATACGTAGGTTCAAGAATCGGCTTTAACTGTTGGCATTCGTATGTGATTTTTTCCGGATTATTTTTTCCCTCTAAATATCTCGGAATAAAATCCATAGGACCTGGGCGATATAGAGAAATTCCAGCGATAATATCCTCAAGACTGTCTGGCTTTAACTCCTTCATGAAGTTTTTCATTCCTGCACTCTCAAGCTGGAAAATACCTTCACAATGACCTGTTCCAATTGAGGCAAGTACCTGTGAATCATTCATATCAATGTTACTGATATCTAATGCAATGCCCTGACTTCGCTTCACATTATTTACTGCATTTTGTATAACTGTAAGCGTCCTAAGTCCCAGAAAATCCATTTTTAAAAGACCTAGCTCTTCTAAGGCTGTCATAGTGTACTGTGTGACAACTGCACCATCGCTTCCTCTTGAGAGCGGCACATATTCGTCTACGGCACGCTGGCTTATGACAACTCCAGCCGCATGCATTGATGTATGACGCGGAAGACCTTCAAGCCTCTTTGAGAGATCAATAAGTTTTTTAACCTGCGGATCGCTGTCATAATGAGACCGAAGCTCTGGGTTGACATTTAATGCACGGTCAATTGTCATATTTAATTCAGCTGGAATAAGCTTAGCAATCATATCGCAAAGCGAGTATGGCAAATCAAGTGCACGTCCAACATCGCGGATACAGTTTTTTGCAGCAAGCGTACCAAATGTAACAATCTGAACGACCTGATCTTTGCCATACTTTTCTACAACGTAGTCAATTACTTCCTGACGGCGCTCGAAGCAAAAGTCTACATCAATATCTGGCATAGATACACGCTCTGGATTTAAAAAACGCTCAAACAGAAGCTGATAGCGAAGCGGCTCAATATCTGTTATCTCCAGACTGTAGGCAACTACACTTCCTGCTGCTGAACCTCGTCCCGGACCAACCATTATATCTTTTGATTTTGCGAAATGAATAAAATCCCACACAATCAAAAAGTAGTCAACAATAGCCCATCTTTTTTATAACACCAAGCTCATAGTCAAGACGTTTTTCTACCTGTGATGCCTCCTCACCATAACGGCGCACCAATCCTTCACGGCAAAGCTTCTCAAGATACTGTTCTGATGTGTAGCCATCCGGCACAGAAAACTTTGGAAGCTTTGTCTTTCCAAACTCAATCTCAACATTACATCTGTCTGCAATTTTTGCTGTATTGTCAATCGCCTGCTGTGCATAACGAAACAGATCACGCATTTCCTGCTCAGATTTTAAATAATATTGGCCTCCCGTGTAGCGCATGCGGTTCTCATCGTTTACCTTTTTTCCGGTCTGTATACATAAAAGTACATCATGAGGCTCTGCGTCTTCTGCATTTATATAATGAATATCATTTGTTGCTACAAGCTCAATCCCTGTCTCCTCACTCATACGAAGAAGTGCCTGATTAACAGTTGCCTGTGCACTGATTCCATGATCCTGCAGTTCTAAAAAGAAATTTCCCTTTCCAAAAATTTTCTCATAGGAAAGCGCTGCTTTTTTTGCGTCCTCATAAAGACCTCTTGTGACATTTCTTGCCACCTCACCTGCCAGACATGCACTTAGTGCAATTATGCCCTCATGATATTTTTCAAGAAGTTCTTTATCTACACGCGGCTTATAATAATAGCCTTCCGTAAAACCTCTTGAAACAATCTTCATCAGGTTATGATAGCCTGTATCATTTTCTGCTAACAGCACCAGATGATAATAACGATCATCTCCCTGTCCGCCTGCTTCTCTGTCAAATCTTGATTCCGGTGCCACATAAACCTCACAGCCTATAATGGGCTTTATACCTGCATTAACTGCTGCTTTATAAAAATCAATCACGCCGTACATGACGCCGTGATCTGTAATCGCCAGGGACTGCATCCCCAGCTCTTTTGCTCTGTCAATTAATTCCTTTATCTTACATGAGCCGTCGAGCAGACTATACTCTGTATGCACATGAAGATGTGTAAATGCCATAGAAGCCTCCTTCTTTTGTGGTCAATTCTCATCACAATTCCTGCTCGCGAGATTCTCCTTTTAAAGATCGCACGAACTGTAATACATTTTATCATTTTTCCGTGCGAAAAGCAAACATTAGTTGCAAAGCGCTAATTGACAATAGACTTTTCCTTTCGTTTATGCTATACTCGTACAAAAGCGTTTACGCAAATTTTCAGCTGCAGCAGTGTTACAGCAAATAGAAAGGTACAGGTACTCAGATGGAGCAAAACAATATTTCTGAGCAGGAAAATGACCTGCAAATGAATGAAAAAAAAGGCAGTAAGAAAACGGATGAAAAAGAATCAACAGCCAAAACTATTCTTGAATATGTTATCAGCATAGGCATTGCCATTGTTGCCGCACTTTTGATTAACAATTTTATTCTGTTAAATGCAAAGGTACCATCTGGCTCAATGGAAAACACAATCATGACTGGTGATCGATTGTTCGGTTTTCGTCTTTCTTATCTTATGGAGGATCCAAAGCGTGGTGATATAGTAATCTTTAAGTATCCTGACAACGAATCTATAAACTACATCAAGCGAATTATTGGACTTCCAGGTGAGACAGTCACAATAAAAGACAGCAAGGTATATATAAATAACTCCGCTACTCCATTAAAAGAAGATTATTTGAAGGAGGAATGGGTTATCGCAAACGATGGAATGCAGTTTCAGGTTCCTGAGGGCTGCTATTTTATGATGGGTGATAACAGAAATAACTCAAAAGACTCGCGATACTGGAATAATACTTATGTTGCACGTGACAAAATTCTGGCAAAAGCAATCTTTCGCTATTGGGGTGGCTTTAAACTCCTGACAAATACTGCTGATTATGAATAAGAAAACCGTGTGGGCAGCGATGCTCACACGGTTTTCTTTTTATTTTATAAGAATCATCCTTCATTTACGCTCTTGCATTAATAACTGATCTTCCTGTCAGATATGCTTCGATCTTATCTACAGCGTCTTCCTCATCAGAACCATCTGCATGTACAGTAACAGACTCACCTGCACGAAGTCCTAATGTCATCAGTCCCATGATACTCTTTGCATTTACCTTCTTGTTTCCGCTCTCTACGTAAATGCTGCTGCTATACTGGTTTGCTACCTGAACGAGCACTGCCACCGGGCGTACCTCTAGTCCTGCTGGAATCTCCACTGTAATTGTCTTTGTTATCATAATCTTCCTCCTTTTTCTCTCATCTGATCCGCTAATGCCTTAAGTTTCTTAAAACGATGGTTAACACCAGATTTACTTACTGGCGGATCCATCATTTTTCCCAGTTCTGTCAGAGAGGCGTCTGGTTTTTCAAGACGCAGACGTGCGGCCTGTCTTAAATTTTCAGGTAAACTTTCCAGGCCGTAATATTCACTGATATATTCAATATCTCTAACTTGTTCCAATGAGGCATTTGCCGTCTTATTCAGATTGGCAGCCTCACAATTTACTTTGCGGTTCACACTGTTGCGGACATCCTTTAGAATGCGAATGTTTTCAAAATTCATTCTGGCTTTTGGTGCTTCCATCAAACTTAACAGATCTCCGATTTGCTCTCCTTCTTTTGCATAAACTACATGATACTTCTTTCGTACCACTGTCTTTGCCTCAATCCCACAAGTGCGTATGATCTGTTGCAGTTGTTGCGCTCGCTTTTCTGAAACGGTAACGATTTCAAAATGATACCCTTTCTGCGGCGCACTGATCGAGCCGGATGCCAGAAAACAACCCCGGACAAAGGCCCTGCGGCAGCAATTTCTAAGCAAAAGTCTGCTGTCTGCAACGCAATTCTCCAGGGGTTCCCCTTCAGAAAGCTCTATCGCATTCAAAACTGTTTTCGTGTCTTGTTCATTCAGCTCTAAAGCATATCCGTTTCCCTTGTGTACACGCATTAACTCTATATTAAATGTTTTTTGTACAAAAGTAAAGTACTTTCTTAAAACTGTTTCATTTTCTGACTCAAAAAGTAACGTTTTATTAATGCAACTATTTTCGTCATCATCATCCATTTTCTTATTAACCAGTCGTCCACAACAAAGAACTAGCGCTGCTAACTCCGCTAACTGACAATGGCGTGATGCTCCCTCTACATTAGAAAGCTCCTCCTTTACCTGCATGGAAAAGGAGGCTCCTTCTTTTTCTTTCTTATTTTCTTCTTCCATCTTTCTCAATATCCTTGTGGTCAAGTTCTCAGCCCATAGCCCTCTTTGCCCTTTAATTTTTCATAAAGTGCATTGGCAATCGTCACAGAGCGGTGCTTGCCGCCTGTACAGCCGATTGCTATAACTAGCTGGGATTTTCCCTCATCAATATAATGGGGAATCAGAAATGTCACCATATCGGTGAGCTTTTCTAAAAATACTTTTGCCGTGTCTGAACTCATAACATAGTCGCGAACAGGTGCATCATTTCCTGTCAGCGGTCTCATGTTTTCAAAATAGTACGGATTTGGCAAAAATCTCACATCAAAGACAAGATCAGCATCTGTAGGTATTCCATACTTAAAGCCGAATGAAAGCACTGTCACAAAAAGGTTTTTATAATCAAAGCCTTTTAAAAGTATATCTTCTAGCTGTGCCTTAAGTTCTCTTGTCAAAAGCTGTGAAGTGTTTATGACATAATCAGACTTAGAAAGCAATTCTGCCATTAACTTTCGCTCTTTTGCAATTCCAACCTCTACTCGCTGTCCCTGTGACAGTGGGTGCTGCGGCGTGTTTCCTTATAGCGCTTAATCAGACATTCATCTGATGCCTCAAGAAATAAACCTTACAGTCAATTTCTTCCTGCTTTAGCTGCGTAATTACCTCGCTCATAAGTCCAATAAACTCAGGATTACGAATATCAATGCCCAGCGCAATATCATTTGCCTCAGTGCCGCCACCCTTAATCAGCTCAACAAACTTTTCAATCAGGCGAATTGGCAAATTGTCAACGCAGTAAAAGCCCATATCCTCAAGCATCTTGAGTGCAGTTGTTTTTCCTGCACCGCTCATTCCTGTTACAATTACAATTCTCATTTTTTAACCCTTTGTTTTTTGCTGCTCAAATGAACCAAGCTTCTGAATTTCCATTTCCAGCGTTACACCAAACTCATTTTGAACCCTGTTTTGTATCTCATTGCAAAGATTCCAAATATCAGCTGCTGTTGCAGAACCAGTATTGATTACGAAGCCCGCATGCTTTTTTGAAACCTGCGCTCCGCCGACTGAAAATCCCTTAAGTCCTGCATCCTCGATCAGCTTTCCGGCAAAATAACCTGCTGGACGCTTAAAGGTGCTTCCTGCACTTGGATATTCAAGCGGCTGCTTATCTCTTCGTCTACTGTTAAAATCATTCATTGTTTCTTTAATTACATCAGGATTTCCCTGTGTTAACTGCATCTTAACAGAAAGAATAATTTCACCTGTCTGCATAAAGCTGCTTATACGATGGCCAAGTGCCATCTGCTCTACCGGCACATGTAAAATCATGCCGTCTTTTGTCATTACAGCTGCTTCTGTTACGACCTGTTTTAGCTCTCCTCCATACGCGCCTGCATTCATAAACAGACCACCACCCATCGTTCCTGGAATACCGGCAGCAAATTCAAGACCTGTAAGCCCTGCAGATAGTGCCGCCTGTGATACAGCTGGAAGTGATGCTCCTGCCTCTGCTGTGATTGTTTTATTTTCGCGATCCACTTCAATTTTATTGAAATGTTTTCGTAAGTTCACGATCACGCCTTCAAAACCATTATCGCTTACAAGCAGATTGCTGCCGCGTCCAAGAATAAAGCATGGAACCTGCAATTCACTGCAAATTTTTAAAATTACGCGAAGCTGCTGCTCATCCTGCGGAGCTGCCATCCATTTTGCCGGTCCTCCAACTCGAAAAGTCGTGTAGTCCTTCATCGGCTCATCAAAAAGAAGATCCTCCGGCTCTAAAATAGCCTGAAGCCTCTTTGTAACATTATCCTGTAATTGTCTTTCCATTTCCATAAATTCCATCAATCGTCATCTCTCCTGGCAAGATTTTGCTGTACACGATTATACAGCTCTCTGGCTGCATTATAGCCCATCTTCTTCTGACGGTAGTTGACAGCCGCTGACTCTACAATAATCGCAAGGTTTCTACCCGGACGAATTGGAATGTTGTGGCAAACGATCTTGTTTCCAAGAAACTCTGTATAATGATCCTCCAAACCAAGACGATCATATTCCTTATCCTTATCCCAATCCTCCAAGTTAATAACCATATCGATTGCCTGCGTGTTTTTAACTGCCTCGACACCAAACAATGTCTTAACATCAATAATTCCTATGCCTCGAAGCTCGATAAAATGTCTTGTGATATCTGGTGCACTTCCAACTAATGTCTCATCACTTACCTTACGTATCTCTACAACATCATCAGATACAAGACGATGGCCTCGTTTTATAAGCTCCAGCGCTGCCTCGCTCTTTCCAATGCCGCTCTCTCCAGTAATCAGCACACCTTCACCATAAACATCGACTAACACACCATGAATTGATATTGTCGGTGCCAGCTCAACATTTAACCAACGAATTATCTCTGCCATCAAAGGAGAGGTCTTTTTCTCAGAAAGCATAACAGGAACCCTATATTTGCTTGCAATCTTTAAGAATGTATCACCTGGCTTATTATTTGTGGAAAAGATGATGCATGGAATCTCGCTTGAAAGCAGCTTTTCATAATTTTCCCAACGCTGCTCTTCTGTCATGCGCTGCATATAGGTATACTCAACAACACCAATCAGCTGAACGCGCTCACGATCAAAATGCTCGTAATAGCCCGCTAGCTGCAGTGCCGGACGATTAACATCCGGATGATACAGTTTGATCTTATCTGTATTAATCTCTTTTGTCAAAAGTTCCAAATTCATTTTTTTAATTAATGCTGAAATCGTAACTCCGCTCATAAATATATCTCCTTTTTTTCTTCATTGTATCAATTTGTGTCCGTTTTGTAAACCACTGAATGGAAAAACTCATAGACCGACTCGGCGGCGCGCTCGTTCATCCTTCGACATCTGCTAATTGTGCGACTGTGGCCTCGCGTATCGCATTAATATCTCCAAACTGACGCATTAATGCCAGTCTGCGCTTTGGTCCTATGCCTGAAATATCGTCTAAAATAGAATGAATTTCTTTTTTGCCGCGCAGACTTTTATGATATTCAATGGCGAAACGATGTGCCTCGTCCTGCACGCGTGTAATTAAATGAAATCCTTCTGAATGTGTGTCGATTGGAAGCTCTACATTATTATAATACAAGCCTCTTGTGTGATGATGATCGTCCTTTACCATACCGCATACAGGAATGGACATTTCCAATTTTTTCCAACACTTCAAGCGCCATATTGACCTGACCTCTGCCGCCGTCCATCATGATGACGTCTGGCAGACGCAAGAAACTGTCGGATGTGTTTTCACTAACTGCTTTCGCACGCTCGAAACGTCTTGTCAGCACCTCATACATTGAAGCATAGTCATTTGGACCCTGCACACTTTTTTATCCTGAACTTTCTATAATCGTTTCTTTTTTGGCTTTCCACCTTCAAAAACAACCATAGATCCAACTGATTCCATACCGCTTGTATTAGAA
>ENA-OQAZ01001133-OQAZ01001133.1-human-gut-metagenome-genome-assembly--contig:-NODE-1133-length-13415-cov-2.618679_pt1 | contig 13415 bp, 18 predicted proteins | sample MGYA00242737_ERZ504531 | MGnify/ENA primary metagenome ERZ504531 (study PRJEB26092, sample SAMD00036244) | human gut metagenome | host: Homo sapiens | study: EMG produced TPA metagenomics assembly of...
CGGTCAGGCGTCGAAGCCGGTCAGGGTGGCAAGGTCTCGCGGGTCGGCTGTGTACCACCGGGGCATCCCCGCAACGGGTCAGGGATATCGGGCAGCCGGCCGGTGATCTGTTTGCGCTCCATGGAGCAGGGAGAGCGGTGTGTATCCGGCATCCAGCGCGCGGGCGATCACTTGGGGCTTTCGGCAATAAAGATGCCTTTTTCCGGTTCCAGACGATTGCGCAGCTGCGCCTGTGTCAGGCGGGCATAGACAGCCAGCTCCGGTGCGGAAAGGTCTGTGATCTCGACAATATTCGGCATAAGGAAGTTCTCCTTTGGAAAAGCTTTTTTCTTATTCTAACACAACCTGTGAGGGAATGCAAAGTGCGGACCGGGCACGGGCCGTATTTTCGGCGCTGGCAGAGCGCAAGGATACACATGCCGGATATGTAAAACTGATATGGACCAAGCTGTAAAAATATATTATAATAGGGTACGAAAAGAGGGGAAAAGGTAATATGAAAACAAAACATCATGGGCAGATGTCAGAGTCCTTCCTGACGGCGGTGTTCCTTTCGCTTTCGGGTGGGCTGCAGGATGCCTATACGTATCTGTTCCGCGGTAAGGTGTTTGCAAATGCACAGACCGGCAACATCGTGCTGCTGAGTTCCAACATCATGGATGGTCAGTGGGATCGGGTGCTGCACTATCTGGTTCCTCTGTGTGCTTTTGCGCTGGGCGTACTGGTGGCAGAAAAGATGCGGGAGAGCTTTTGCAACATGCAGCGGCTTCACTGGCGGCAGCTGGTGGTGCTGGGCGAAGTGCTTCTGCTGTTCATTGTTGCTTTCTGCCACAGGAGCAAAACCTGCTGGCAAACGCCATCGTTTCCTTCTCCTGCGCAATGCAGGTGCAGGCGTTCCGCAAGGTGAACGGCTATGCATTTGCCAGCACCATGTGCATTGGTGACCTGCGCAGCGGTGTGGAAGCATTCTGCATCTGGAGCAAGACCCATGAACCGAAAGTTAAGGACCGGATGATGCGTTATTTTGGCATCATTCTGTTGTTCGCGGTGGGTGCCGGTATTGGAAGCATGGGCGCAGCGCGGCTGGCAGGAAAGACCATCTGGATCTCCTGCGGGCTGCTGCTGGTAAGCTTTGCGCTCATGTTCATCCGGGAAGAAATCGAAGAAAACCCTGCGATCGAAAAGGATCTGGCTGAGATCCGGCAGGAGACACGGGAGATCGACCGGACTCTCAAGCAGGAACTGAAGGAAGAGCGCGAGGAACTGCATGAGGAATTACACGAGAAATTGAGATAAAGCACCGGACATCAAAAAAGGAGCCGCTGCGTGATGCAGCGACTCCTTTTGCTTGTCGAGAAAGAAAATTACTCAGAACGCAGGGCGGTGACGGGGTTGCACTTGGCTGCGCTGCGGGCGGGAATCAGACCGCCAAGGATCGTGAGCAGGGTAGCCAGAACGATCAGGACCAGTGCAGCCTTGGGCGGCAGCACAGCGGTGACGCTGGTGGTTCCTGCAATGGAGTGGATGAGCATGTTGCCGGGGATCAGCAGCAGCAGGCACAGGCCCACGCCGATCACGCCGGAGCACATTCCGATAATGAAGGTTTCGGCATTGAACACCTCGGAGACATTGTGCTTGGATGCACCGATGGCACGCAGAATACCGATTTCCTTGCGGCGTTCCAGCACGCTGATATAGGTGATGACACCGATCATGATGGAAGAAACCGCCAGCGAGATGGCAACAAAGGCCACCAGCACATTGCTGACCATATCCACGATCTTGGTCACGGCGCTCATCAGGGTGCCGACCGTATCCGAGAATACGATCACCTTGTCCTCTTCGCCCTGCGCACGCATGGCGGCGTTGTAGGCGTTCAGGCTGTCCACGATGCGGTTCTTGGCCTCAAAGCTCTTGGGGTAGATCCAGATGCTGCCGGGCTTGGCATAATCCGAATAGCCCAGTGCACCAAGAACACTGCTGTAGGAGGTGGTGCTGGACTGCAGGTTCATCTTGACCAGATCCACAAGGTCGTCGGTGCTCATGTTCACCTGCACGGCACTCTGGAACACGGTGGGGTCGATCTTCAGGGCATCTTCCACCTGACTGCTGAGCTGAGCGATGTTGTTCTGGATGGCGGACTGGATCTGCTGGCTGAACTGAGTGGTCAGCTGGGTCATCAGCTGCTGCATCACGGTGCTCATCTGGGTCTGAATGGCAGCGGTGAGTTTGGTCTGCAGAGCTTCGCCCAGCTTCTGGCTCAGCTGTTCCGAGTAGCTTTGCAGATAGCTCGTCATGATGCCCTGCAGGTTCTGCTGCAGCGAAGCGGTGAACTGCTCCTGCAGGCCGGTGGTGTCCAGCAGGTCGCCCATGGATTCGGACAGAAGCTGTTTGAACTGGTCGCTCTCCATATAGGAAGAGAAACCGATCTTATCCAGATTCAAGATGCCGTTGCCGATGATATAGCGCTTATAGCCATTCATGATCTTCTTCATCAGGCTCTGCAGCGCATCCTCCGAGACGGACAGGTCCATATCGGCAAACAACTGGCTCAGATCCAGCGCGTCCATGTCCGGCAGCTCCACATCGCTCATGTCGATGTCGCTCAGGTCCAGATCGCTCAGATCCAGCTGGAATGCGGACGGATCAAGGATGGAGGAAAAGTCAAAGCTGCCATCCTGCAGATCAAATGCACCGCTCAGGTCGAACTGCAGCTTGCTTGCATCGAACTGGAAGGCATCCTTCAGCATATCGGTATCCACCGAGAACAGGGAAGAAATGTCAAGATCGGTTTCGCGCTGGTCGGCATCAAAGCGCTCGCCGGTCAGCACGTTCACTTCCGGGTCGGCAAGCTGCTGCTTTACCACTTCACTTTCGGCTGCATGGTCGATGGCGTAGTAGGTGAGTGCATGGGTATAGGCAACGCCTATGGGCAGAATGGTGGAGCTGGCATCTGCGCGGGGCTGCACTACGCCCACGATGGTCAGATCCGGACTGTTTTCCACAAGCTGCTCCACATACGCTTCATCGTCGGAGCGGTTGCGCCAGATTTGGCGTTCTTCGTCATAAACGTAATAGTCCGAGCTGGTAACAATCTTATATTTCAGGCCCACAAAGGTATCGTAGGGGTAGGTGCCGTAGCCGGTGGGAGCCTGTGTGTTCTTGTTTTTTGCGTACTCCTGCAGAAAACGCATCATCACGCTGTCGTCCTCAATGCCCAGAATATAAAGAGCGTAATCGCTGATGCTGCCATCCGAATTCAGCACAAGAACGGCCTCGTTGTAGCTTTCCGGCCAGCGGCCTGCCTTGACATCGTACTGATCTTCGTACAGCGAAGGCTCTTCGGCCATCTCGGTAAACACGCTCTGATTGGTCATGGAAGAGACGATGCCGGCGGCAGAGGTGGTGTTGTTCAGCGCAGAAAGGCTGCTGTCCGGGAAGATCTGGCGCACGGTGCCGTCCTTGTTCTGGCGGTAGATCAGCGGTGCGATGCCGTAGGAATACTCGATGGAAGCAGCATCCTCCGAGATGGTGCACTCGTCGCTGTCCAGATATTTTTTCAGGGAGGCAAGGTCATTGACGGAGGAATTATCCTCGGTCAGCTGGCTCAGCAGTTCGCGCACTGTGACCATGCCTCCGGGGTGGAAGAAGCGCTGGTGGCGCCCACATTGGTGTTGTTGGCAACGGCGCTGGTGTAGCTTCCCGGGTCCAGCAGGGCGGCAAGGTCTACGCCGGTGGTCGAGATCTGCAGCGGATATTCCGAAAGGGTGGAGCGTTCCATCTCCTGGATATAATTGCTCACACCGGCCGAGAGCGAAAGGATGAGCGCAATGCCGATGATGCCGATGGAACCCGCAAATGCGGTGAGCAGGGTGCGGGTCTTTTTGGTGAGCAGATTGTTGAAGCTCAGCGCGAGAGCGGTGAGCGGCGACATGGAAGAACGGCCCAGATTTTTGTGCACCGGCGGCACCTGAGCGGAATCATCCGGCGCAAACGGTGCGGTGTCCGATTGGATCACGCCGTCCCGCAGGCGGACGATGCGGGTAGCATACTGCTCTGCAAGCTCCGGGTTATGGGTGACCATGACCACAAGGCGGTCTTTGGCCACCTCCTTCAGCAGCTCCATCACCTGAATGCTGGTGTCGCTGTCCAGTGCGCCGGTCGGCTCGTCGGCCAGCAGGATGTCGGGGTTGTTGACCAGTGCGCGGGCAATGGCCACACGCTGCATCTGGCCGCCGGACATCTCGCTGGGGTGCTTGTGCAGCTGGTCGCCCAGACCTACCTGCTCCAGCGCCTTGGTGGCCCGGTTGCGGCGCTCGGCACCGGAAATGCCAGAGATGGTCAGCGCCAGCTCCACATTGGAAAGCACTGTCTGGTGCGGGATGAGGTTATAGCTCTGGAACACAAAGCCAATGGTGTGGTTGCGGTAAGAGTCCCAGTCGCGGTCGGTATATTTCTTGGTGGAGATGCCGTTGATGATCAGATCACCGCTGTCGTAGCGGTCCAGACCGCCAATGACGTTCAGCAGGGTGGTCTTACCGGAACCGCTGGGGCCGAGAATGGCGACGAATTCGTTGTCCCGCAGGTTCAGGCTGACATCATCCAGTGCTTTCTGCACCAGATCGCCGGTTTTGTATTCTTTCTTGATGTGGTTGAGTTGGAGCATGTGTGAGCCTTTCCGGCGCATCCTCGCAGGAACGCTGCCGCTGTACATTATAATAAACTGCCCGGATACAGGACCCGCAGCAAGGCGTTATACACTTCTATTTTACCGAAACAATATGAAAAAACTGTGTATATTTCAACATAAATTTTGACCGGACCGGTATTTTTGGCTTTTGAGGCAGAAAAACAGGAAAATAAAGGAAAAATTGACGTGGAGGTTGAATTTGCGTCGCCGTCGTGCTATTTTAATAGCGGAAGATCCTGATAAAACAGAAAAGCATCGCAAAAGCAGAATTACACTGCCAATACGACGCAAAAAATCTGCGATGAACCGCAAGCACAAAATAAAATGTGTCGCGGCGCAGAAAAACGCGACAAAAAAATGCAACGAATGTGATTTTGATGTTTTTAGACGCTTTTTCAGGATTGAACCAGCCCTCTCTGCTCTTTAAAATAAGATAAGAAAAACAAGGAATGCCTTGAAAACGTCGCAGGACCTTGTAGCAAGGGAGGAAAAATTATGGAACGTACATTTTCACCTATGATCCGTCAGTTTTCGGCAATCGACGGGTTGCAGAAAGCATATACGCTGGTATACTCAATGGATACAGGCAACGAAAACGGCTGCTGCCTGACGCTTTGCCGTACCGGGAACCGGCAGTACATGCAAAGCTGCTACATTGCAGCTGCACCAGAGTTCTGCTACCGGATCCTGCGCTATCTGTGTGAGAATGGCGTCCAGCCGGAGATCTGGCAGGATGTGGTAGAAGAACTGACCGATACAGAACAGCTCAGGCAGAAAGGCGGCGCGTTGCGTGGAGAGTGAGCACACAGCAAAAACGCTGCAGATCGCCCTTGGAAGCTACGACCGCAAGGAGCTGCGGGTGGAAAAGAACTACCTGCAGGAGCAAAGCCCTGCGTTGGAGTGCACCTGCTTCCAGAACGGCGGCCGTCTGCTGGAACAGCTGCGTCAGGGCCGTCAGTTTGATGTTGTGATCCTCTGCAGCCAGCTGGAAGATATGAGCGGGCTGGAGTTTTTAATGAATATCCGCAGCATGGATCCCAAACCGAATGTTGTTCTGTTTGATGAGGGCAGGCGGCAGAATACGAGTGCCATTTGTCTGGAATCGGGCGATGGATTCTGCTATGTGGGCCATGCCGAACTGAAGAACCTGCTGTGGGAGCTGTACCGCCTGCCGGGACGGCAGAGCCAGCGCATGGAACGCAAGTGTCAGGAACTGTACGAGGGCTGGGGCATCCAGCTGCCGGACGTGAACTGCAACTATCTTTCCTGTGCGGTGGGCGTGGTGTACGGCACCAGCCAGAAGCTGGCCATCCGCAAGGAGATCCTGCAGGCGGTGAGCGAGCAGTACGATGTGTCGGTCTCTGCTGTGGACAGCGGCATCCGGCGTATGATCGACCAGCTGGAAGCAAAGCCTCGGCCAAGTGGCTGCGCTTCAAGGACGAAAGCGGATTTGCGGACGAGAAACCTACCACTGGTAAACTGATCTACACTGTCAAGAATTATCTTCAGCGTCAGAAGGACGACTGAGCATAAAACACAGGAGGCGCAAGGGTATGGAGCAGATGCGGCAGAACGAGGCGGGTGCACTGACCGCGCAGGCGATCCCGCAGAAGGATGTGGAACAGGCATGCTTCCATGCACTGGGCCTGATCGGACGCAATTGCGAATATCTGGACCAGCACCTTGCGCATGTGGGTGCAGACCAGCAGACCCGGCAGGCGGTGAACGATATCAGCGCTGCGTCGGCAAGGCTGGACCGCACTGTGAACGAAGTGATGTCGCTGCTGGATTTTCTGCGCACCGAGGAAGACCCGCGGCTCTATCCGCTGGACCTGTGCCAGCTACTGCAGCAGGTCGCCGCACAGGCCGATATGGTGCAGGCGCAGCTTGGGGTGGAACTGACGCTGGACTATGGCGCTGGACAGCCTGCCGGGTCATGGCGGACCGCAATGATGCAGAACTGCTGTGCCTGCATCTGCTCTCGAATGCCTTGCGGGCCTGCAGTGCGGGCGGCAAAGTGCGGCTGATGCTGCGCCGCAGCGAAAGCTTCTGGCAGTTGACGGTGATGGATAATGGCTGCGGCCTGCCGGAAGCAGGCGAGGATGCATGGCTGGAGAACCGGCGCTGCTTTCTGGGCGGCGCAAAGCTGGGCCTGCTGCTCTGCCGCGAGTGCTGCCGCCGTATGGGCTGGGGCCTACGGGTGGAGCGCGCACCGGAAAAGGGCACACAGGCAGTGGTGACCATTCCGCTGTGCACCGACCGCATAACGGAGCCGACGGTAGAGCTGCATACGGGCGGCGATACGGCACAGGCACAGCAGCATCAGTACCAGCTGCGCAATATGCTGGTGCGGGAGCTGCGTACCATGCCGGAGCGCGGCGACCCGGACGAGCTGTGATGCATGCTGCATGATTGCATTATAATAATGAAAAAGGACTGCTGCGGGGAGATGCTCCTGTGCGGCAGTCCTTTTTTGTTGGCAAAGGTTAAAAACCTTTGCCAAGACACCGGCGCAGCCGCATAAAAAGCGACAAGTTCACAAAATGTTTAACTTTTTGAGCGGAAAATACTATTTTTTCTGTGTAAAATAAAGAACGCTGATTGATTGTGCCGCAAAATTGGATTATAATACATTTGTATGCGAATTGACAAAATGATTCGTTAACAAACTAATTTTTGGCAAAGAAATTGATTTTGCCGTCCACCGGGGGCTTTGCCTCCGGCATTTGTCCTTAGGAGGAAAAACAACGTGAGAGTAGGTCTTGACATCGGCAGTACCACCATCAAGTGTGTGGTGCTGGATGAACATGATGCGCTGCTGTATTCTACATACGAACGGCATTACAGCCATATTCTGGAAAAGGCGCAGGAGCTGCTGCGCCGCATCGATGCCGAGCAGCTGCACGGTCAGAAGGCGTTGCTGAGCATTTCCGGTTCGGCGGGCATGGGTTTGGCCGACAGCTGCGGCGTGCCTTTGTGCAGAGGTGTTTCACCCGCGTAGCGTCAAGCGCTTTGTGCCTGCCACCGACTGCGTGATCGAGCTGGGCGGTGAGGATGCCAAGATCCTGTTTCTGACCAACGGTACCGAGGTGCGCATGAACGGCAGCTGTGCCGGCGGCACCGGTGCTTCATCGACCAGATGGCCACCCTGCTGAAAATGGGTGCCGACGAGATGAACAAGGCAGCAGAGAACGCACAGCGCACCTACACCATTGCGTCCCGCTGCGGCGTGTTTGCCAAGAGCGACGTGCAGCCCCTGATCAATCAGGGTGCCCGCACCGAGGACATTGCTGCCAGCATTTATAAGGCTGTGGTCAACCAGACCATTGCAGGCCTTGCACAGGGCCGTCCCATCAAGGGCAATATCCTGTATCTGGCGGCCCGCTCACCTTCAGCAGCGTGCTGCGCAAGAGCTTTGACGAAGCGCTGAACGTGACCGGCACCTGCCCGGAGAACAGCCTGCTGTATGTGGCACTGGGCGCTGCCCTCTATGCCGACAAGGCTTTCGTTCTGTCCGAGGTGGCCGATGCGCTGGACCAGTATGCCGCCACTGCCACCTACGCCAGCGAGCCGCCGCTGTTCGCCAGCAAGGAGGAATACGAGGCGTTCCACGCCCACCACATGTCCCACAGTGTGCCGCGTGTGCCGTTCAGCGCGCAGTGCGGCCCGGTGCATATCGGCATCGACTCCGGCTCCACCACCGTCAAGCTGGTGGTGGTGGACGAGAAAAGCCAGATCCTTTACACCAACTATCAACCGAACCTCGGCAACCCGCTGCCCCTCATCCGGGAACAGCTGCTGAAAATTTACAAGGAGCACCCAGCTCGCAGGTGGCCAGCGTGACCACCACCGGCTACGGCGAAGACTTGGTGAAGAACGCATTCCGCTGCGATTACGGTCTGGTGGAAACGGTGGCGCACTTTACCGCTGCAAAATACTTTATGCCGGATGTGGATTTCATCATCGACATCGGCGGTCAGGATATGAAGTGCTTCAAGATCGAAGATGGTGCCATCAGCAACATCTTCCTGAACGAAGCATGTTCCTCCGGCTGTGGCAGTTTTTTGCAGACCTTTGCACAGGCACTGGGCTACGATGTGAAGAAATTTGCAAGCCTTGGCCTGTTCGCAGACCGCCCGGTGGATCTGGGCAGCCGCTGCACCGTGTTCATGAACAGCTCGGTCAAGCAGGCCCAGAAGGACGGTGCCAGCATCGAGAACATCTCGGCAGGCCTGTCCATCAGCGTGGTCAAGAACGCACTGTACAAGGTCATCCGCGCTTCCAGCCCGGAAGAGCTGGGCCGCAAGATCGTGGTGCAGGGCGGTACCTTTTATAATGAAGCCGTGCTGCGCGCCTTTGAAAAGGAGATGGGCGTGGAGGTCATCCGCCCGGACATTGCCGGCTTGATGGGCGCTTACGGTGCGGCTCTGTTCGGCCTGCGCCAGAGCCAGAAGGCCCACAAGACTGCTTCTGCCATGATGAACGAGCAGGAGCTGGAAGCCTTTGCGCAGAAGGTGGTCAGCGTCAAGTGCGGCGGCTGCGGCAACCACTGCCAGCTCACCGTCAACACCTTTGCGGATGGCCGCAAGTACATCTCCGGCAACCGCTGCGACAAGCCCGTGACCGGCAAGAGTGCCGACGACAGCCTGAACCTCTACGCCTACAAGCAGCAGCTGCTGGCCGAGTATAAGCCGGTGGCCGGCAAGCGCGGCTCCATCGGCATCCCGCTGTGTCTGGCTTCTACGAGCTGCTGCCCTTCTGGTGGGCCTTCTGGACAAAGCTTGGCTTTGCCGTGCACACCAGCCCGGTGTCCAGCCGCGGCCTGTACCTCGCCGGTCAGGCTACTATCCCCAGCGATACCGCCTGCTTCCCGGCAAAGCTGAGCCACGGCCACATCAAGCCCTGAGCCAGATGCAGCTGGACGCTATTTTCTACCCCTGCCTGACCTACAATGTGGACGAGGGCCTGGGCGACAACCACTATAACTGCCCGGTGGTGGCCTACTACCCGAGGTTCTGGCAGGCAACTGCCCGGAGCTGGAGGGCACCAAGTTCATCTATGACTATGTGGGCATCCACCGCCCTAAGGACTTTGTGCACAAGATGGCAAAGAACATCCTGCCCAAGTACTTCGGCGGCATCTCGGAAAAAGAGGTGCAGGCCGCAGCGGATGCCGCCTATGCGGAATACGAGTCCCACATGGCAAAGATCCGCGTGAAGGGCAGCGAGATCATCGATGAAGCCCGCCGTCAGGGCAAGCGCATCATCGTGCTGGCAGGCCGCCCCTACCATGTGGACCCCGAGGTGAACCACGGCATCGACCGCCTCATCACCCGCCACGGTGCTGCCGTTGTTACCGAGGACAGCATTTCCAACCGGGTGCAGAAGTTCCCCACCAGTGTACTGAACCAGTGGACCTACCACAGCCGCCTGTATGCCGCCGCCAAGTACTGTACCACCCAGAAGGATATGGATCTGGTGCAGCTGGTCTCCTTTGGCTGCGGCGTGGATGCCATCACCACCGACGAGACCCGCGAAATCCTGCAGGAGGGCGGCAAGCTCTACACCCAGCTCAAGATCGACGAGATCACCAATCTGGGTGCCGTGAATATCCGCCTGCGCAGTCTGTTCGCCGCTCTGGATGAGCGCGACGAGGTAGCCGCAGAAAAGGCAGAATAAAATAGAGATAAAGCAAAAAGCTTTTTAAGAAAGCAACATAGGAGGAACCTATGGAATACAATTATCCCAAATTTACTCCGGAGATGAAGAAGACCCACACCATCCTCATCCCCAACATGGCCATTACCCAGTTCCGCCTGCTGGAGTACGCCCTGCGTTACGACGGCTACAAGTGCGAAATTCTGGGCAACTGCGGCAGTGCCGTGGCACAGCTGGGCCTGAAATACGTCCACAACGACACCTGCTACCCGGCTCTGCTGGTCATCGGTCAGTTTCTGGACGCGCTGAACAGCGGCAAGTACGATCTGGAGCATACTGCGCTGCTCATCACCCAGACCGGCGGTGGCTGCCGTGCTTCCAACTACATTCATCTGCTGCGCAAGGCACTGGTCAAGGCGGGCTATCCGCAGATCCCGGTGGCCAGCCTGAACTTCTCGGGTCTGGAAAAGGACAGCGGCTTCCAGATGACCCTGCCGCTGGCCCGCCGTGCGCTGGCCTGCATCTTCTACGGCGATATGCTGTGCGCTTTGCGCAATCAGGTGGCACCTTACGAGAACGAGAAGGGGGCTGCCGATAAGATGGTAGACCTGTGGGTGGAACGCTTGGGCCGCGTGCTGCTGGCAGGCAAGGCTACACCTCCAAGGAGATGAAGCACACCTTCCCCTCATCGCAAAGGACTTTGCTGCCATCCCCGTTACCCGGTGCCCAAGGTCAAGGTGGGCGTGGTTGGCGAAATTTACGTCAAGTACAGCCCGCTGGGCAACAACGACCTGCAGAAGTTCCTGGAAAGTCAGGACTGCGAGGTGAACTTCCCGGGCCTGATGGGCTTTGTGCAGTACTGCGCCTTTAACATGGGCGAGGACCACGTCCTGTACGGCGGCAAACTGGCGGTGAAGATCGGCATTGACCAGTTCCTGAACTGGCTGGACAGCATCGAGCGCGCCATGCTCAAGCTGAGGCCGATGCCGGCTTCTACGCCCCCGGCCCCTTCAAGGAGCTGGTGGAAAAGCCCAAGGGCATCATTTCGCTGGGTGCCAAGATGGGCGAGGGCTGGCTGCTGACCGCCGAGATGATCGAGCTGGTGCAGGGCGGCTACGGCAACATCGTGTGTGCCCAGCCTTCGGCTGCCTGCCCAACCACATCGTGGGCAAGGGCATGGTGAACAAGATCCGCGCCCTGTACCCCAGTGCCAACATCACCCCCATCGATTACGACCCCAGTGCCACCAAGGTCAATCAGGAAAACCGCATCAAGCTGATGCTGGCAGTGGCCAAAGAGCGCCTGAATGCCCCGGTGGAGGCAAAGCCTCTGACGGCAGAGGAGATCGCAGGCGGCGCACCCAAAGTCGGCGCAGCGGTCTGATGTTCTAAAGCGGAAAATACCGAAATGCAAAAAGCCCGTCCGGGCGTAAAACTCGGACGGGCTTTCATCATGCCTTGAGAAAAATCAATGCAGGAGAGATCACTTCTGATTCTTCATGTAGATGTGGTGGGGCAGACCGGCAATGTACAGCGGGGTCAGCTCGGCCTGGATCAGCGGGCGGGCATAAGCCAGGAACTCATCGGTCATCTGGGTGTGGTTGGCGTTCATCCAGCTCAGCGGCACCTTCTTTTCCAGGTTTGCCACCTCGCTGATGGGGTGCAGCTCAGTGGTGCACTGGTACGGGCTGTTGGAGATGCGCTTCAGGGCCACCATCTGGCCGGTAACGCCTCAAAGGCAGCCTTGGCGGCAGCACCGCCCACCTGATAGGCTTCGGTGATGTCGGTGCGGCTGGTCAGATGGCCTGCGCAGCGCTGCAGGGTGGAAAGCTCGATGCAGCGGGTCTTGGTGTCCAGATTGCGGGCCACCACGTTGGCCAGATACCGGGCGGTGCCGGTCAGGGCCTTGTGGCCAAAGGCGTCCACTGCGTGCACATCGTCGGCCAGCTCACAGACGTAGCGGCCATCTTCCAGCTTCACGCCTTCGGAAACGGCAATTACGATGCTGGGCTTCTTCTCTTGCATCACGCGCACCTTTTCAATGAAGTGTTCCACATTGAAGGGCACTTCGGGCAGGCAGATCATGTCCACACCCTCGCAGTCGTCACTCTTTGCCAGAGCGGCGGCAGCGGTCAGCCAGCCGGCGTTGCGGCCCATGATCTCCACCACGGTGACGTACTTGGTGCCGTACACGGTGGCATCGCGGATGATCTCCTTCATCACCACGCCGATGTACTTGGCAGCAGAGCCGTAGCCGGGGGTGTGGTCGGTGACCATCAGGTCGTTGTCGATGGTCTTGGGCACACCCATAAAGCGGATGTCGCTCTGGATGCGCTCGCCGTACTCGGCCAGCTTGCCGATGGTGTCCATGGAGTCGTTGCCGCCGATGTAGAAGAAGTAGCCGATGTTCAGCTTTTCCAGAATGGCGAACAGCTTTTTGTAGACGGTCTCGTCCTCATGCCAGTCCGGCAGCTTGTAGCGGCAGCTGCCGAGGAAGCTGGATGGGGTGCGCTTGAGCAGCTCGATGTCCAGATCGTCCGTCAGCACGGTGGAAAGATCCACCACCCGCTCCTCCAGCAAACCGGCAACGCCATTGCACATACCGTAAACGATCTCTGCGCCGCGGCTCTTGCAGCTCTCAAAGACGCCCGCAAGGCTTGCATTGATGACGGAAGTAGGACCGCCAGACTGACCAACGATTGCATTTTTACCCATGATGATTTCTCCTTTTTTGTTTTTCTGTTTCGGCAATATAATATTACGTGCAGGATGCACGAAAACAGACGCGGGAAAAGGGGTTACAGACGGATATGGCGCGGGGTGCCGTTGACATAGACGGGGGTCACCTCGTCCAGGATCAGCGGGCGGGCGTACTCCTCAAAGGCAGCAGTCACCTGCATCCCGTCGGGGCTGATCCAGTCCAGCGGCACCTTCTTTTCAAGGTTTGCCACCTGCTGCACATCCACCGACTCGGTGATGCACTGGTAGGGATAAGCGGAAATGCGCTTGAGCGCGATCATGCGGCCGGTCTCGCCCGCAAAGGCGGCTGCGGCTGCGGCACCGCCCACA
>ENA-OQAZ01001134-OQAZ01001134.1-human-gut-metagenome-genome-assembly--contig:-NODE-1134-length-13410-cov-1.994429_pt1 | contig 13410 bp, 9 predicted proteins | sample MGYA00242737_ERZ504531 | MGnify/ENA primary metagenome ERZ504531 (study PRJEB26092, sample SAMD00036244) | human gut metagenome | host: Homo sapiens | study: EMG produced TPA metagenomics assembly of...
CAAGCAACTATTTCTGGAACTGCACGGAAGCAGGAACCAATAATAGTACAACAGCCGTAACGGCAGACTGGTTTGTATCTACAGACACAAAGATGAATTATGACACACACGTATATGCAGCGATTCCGGTTACAAGAAACAGTGACAATACAATCAATATGAACGGCTTACTGGTACTTACAGCCAATGCAAAGGCTGGCGCTGTTGTAGGCGGTCAGGCTTCTGCAAAGATTGATTTGAGCGGTAAGATGACAGGTGGTCTGTTATTCCAGAAGACAACAGGCAGTGAATCCGTAGAAACAGGTGATATGGCAAATATGATGCTTTATATCCTCTTACTGCTTGGCGCAGCAGGTGTATATGCAGCTTCTAAGAAAAGAAAGCACGCATAGGCATGATACCGGATTCAGACGAATATAAACGAATATAAAAGTCAAGGAACCCCTTTATTGAGGTGACTTAATAAGGGGGTTCTTTTCTTAAAGAAAATATATATTTTGACAATTAAATTAATTGCAAAAAGATATGTATTTTCTTTTGGAAAAGAACAAAAAGGGAGGTTTTTTTACAATGATTAAAAACAGAAGGACAAGCGGACTGCTGAGCATGGCATTGGCAACATGTCTGGTTGTAAGTGCAGTACCGGTACAGACAGTGGATTCTATTTTGGGAAATGCAGCAGGAAGGGTAACAGCTTATGCTGAGGAAACGGCGCAGAGTACAAAGCCGCTTACAACACTTTGGAAAACGCAGGAAGTCGGTACACACGAGGGAACAGGAACTTATGCGTATGATGCAGCAGCAAAGACTGTAACGGTAAACGGTGCCGGTACAAAATTTGATAAATCAGCAGGAAGTGATGATTTATTCTACGCTTATTTTGAGGGTAAAGGAGATTTAACCATTACAGCGAAGATGACCGTCAATAATAACGGCAATGCAGGATACGCAGGACTGTTAATCCGTAATACCGCAGATGAAGCGGGAAGTGCCAGTGCAGCACTGTATGCAGATTTTGCAAATGGAAGCAAGAATCAGATCCGTTACGGATACCATAAAGAAGCAGCAGGCGGCGGTGCATCACAGGTCAATACGGCAGTCACAACCGCTTCTTCTGACATTTATATTAAATTAGAAGTTTCAGAGAATAAAGCAACCTATCACGTTGCTTCGACAGCTGATTTTTCAGATGAAAAGGTAAAGACACAGACAATTTCCGGATTATCAGCAAAGACAATCGGTTTCTTTGCAACAGAAGGAGTAACTGCAGAATTTTCGGATGTAACGGTAACTTCTGCATATACAACGGATGACGGTGCAGATGTTAAAAAGCAGATTTTTGATTCAGAGGCAGGAGAAGTGAACTTCTCACAGTCAAGCAGTAAAGATTACTCAGGAAATTATGATGCCGGAAATTCCTTTGAAACTTCCGCAAACGGCAATATTTTATCCGTAAACCATACAAGAAGTGCGGCAGTTAAGGGAAATATCAGGATGATAAGGGAATGGATTACTTATTGTTCCCGGAAACATCAGAAGATATGACGATTTCAGCAGATATTACAGTGACAAAGCTGGATTCCGGTACAGATAAGCAGGGGCTTGCCATCGGACAGTTTAACGCGAAGACCGGCAGCGCCATGAAGTGTGACGTATTACATATCCAGAAAAAATATTGTGATTCAGCATACATTTTCAACGGTCAGCGGAACGGGTAACTGCGGTTCTCCAAAGGTTGGCAAAAAAACTGACACAGCAAACGGATATGAGCTGGGCGGCACATATACACTGACTTACACAAAGAGTGGCAATACCGCTAAAATGCAGGTTGTAAGCGCAGACGGAACGGTGCTTATGGGTTCAGAAGCAAATCCGGGCGAATTTGACCTGACACAGTCTTATGCAGACCTGCAGACAGGACAGACAGTACGCTATGGTCTGGCATTTTCAGGTGTTACGGCAGAAATCAGTAACCTGACCTTAAAGAATGCAGAAGGTACGGTTGTATATGACCAGAACGATTATTATGTTGCAGTCGGTGTTGCACCGGTGATTACAAATGCCGCAACAGAAGTGGCTTCTGACAGAAAGAGCATGAATATTACATGGGATGTCGCAGAAGAAGGCTCAGGCAATATTAAATATGCCGTATATGTATCAAAGGATGGCGGTGAATATACAAAGATTTCTGATTCTAAGGTGAACAGCTTCAGTTATGCCGGAATGGACGGCGACGGAAACTATCAGTTTAAGATTGTGCCTTATGGCGGAACAACAATGGGAACAGCCGTAGAAACTGAAATAACGGACTATCAGGCACCACTTGCACAGGCTGAATTAACAGCCGCAGGCAGCAAATCTAAGGTAGAACTGTCATGGAATGCCGTAGAAGGTGCATCTTCTTATGATGTATACAGAAAACTGGGTTCTGACGGTGAAGCAGTGCTGGTTAAGACAACAGCAGAGAATGCATTTACAGATACAGATGTTGTCGAAGAAGAACCGTATTATTACTATGTTATAGCAAAAAATGACAAGAATACAAGTAATCCGTCAGCAACGATGCAGGTACTGACATCAGACGGCCATACAGGTGCTTATGTATATGAAAATGAAGCAACAAAACTGACAGTAGCATATAAGTCCAATGATACTGTTTTTGATGATAATGCACTGCTGGTTCTTACAGCAGACGAAGCAGGAACAGCACAGCTTTATGTAAATGACGTGCTGGCAGATACCAAAACTGTCGGTGCGGGCGATGAAATGAAGTTTGAACCTGAATTAAAGAAAGGCAGAAATGACGTTACTGTTATATTTACTGATGCAGAGGCAATGCGACAAGAAAGACATTTAATTTTGTTGCAAACCCGGATGTTGATATTGTTGTAGATGCGGCATATACAGGCGAAGACGGTGCAGAGTCAGACGGACTGCCGGTATATAAGACTGTTCAGGCAGCAGTCAATGCAGTGCCGGAAGATAATGCAGAAGCCAAAGTAATTTACATTAAAAATGGTGAATATAATGAACGTGTTGAAGTAAAATCACCATATGTAAGTCTTCTCGGACAGGACAGTGAAAAGACCCATTTATTCTATTCTGTATGTGTTGCCAACGGAAATGCAGACAGTATGTGGAACCGTAACGCAATGTATGTAGATACGGCAGCAACAGGCTTCACAGCAGAAAATCTGACGGTTGAAAATTCATATGACTATACAAACGGTTCGGACCAGCAGGCAGATGCCCTGTGTATTGTGGCTGACCAGACAGCATGTATTAATGTAAGATTAATCGGCTATCAGGATACCCTGCTGACCGATACAAGAACGAAAGATGAAAACGGCAATTATGCTGTGACAAGACAGTATTTCAATAAATGTTATATTACAGGTAATGTTGACTTTATCTATGGTGCAGGTACTTCCGTATTTGAAGACTGTGATATTGTTGCAAGATATACAGAATACAAATCAGACGGATGCTATACAGCCGGAAGAACATATGCTTCCACACCTTACGGATACGTATTTAACAACTGCCGCTTCCTTGCAGAAGAAGGCGTAGCAGACGGCGCATACAGAATGGCACGTCCGTGGGGCGCAGATGATTCAACAACATTTATGAACTGTTACTTAGGCAGGGCGATTTCGCTGGAAACATCTTACGGCGATATGAGCGGTAACTTAGCTGAAAATGCAAGATTTGCAGAATATGGTTCTTACGGTCCGGGATATACAGTAAATAATAAGCGCCCATACCTGACAAGTGCACAGGCAGCAAACTTTAAGACGGACACAGTCATGGGGGACTATGATTACAGTGCAAGAACTGCCACATTGTATGGAACACAGCAGGAAGAACCGAAAACAGATATAACGGTTGTTGATAAGGCAGAGGTTGTTAAGAATGTAGCGGTTGATGAAAATGCCGTAATTAAAAATGCAGCCGGTGAAACCGTAAATCCGGGAGAAGTCAGTGTTGTCATTGAAAAAGCCGGAAACAGCGTAATTGACTCAATTATGAAAGGCTTTACAGCTGGCGGAATATTAATTGCTGACGGAAGTACAGTGGATTATTATGACATTGAATTACAGGATGAGAACGGTCAGGCAGTTATGCTTGAAAGCGGTAAAATCCAGATTACATTTGCTTATAAAGAAGGAATTGATTACAGCAAAGTGAATGTAATTGTATATCATCTGAATGAAAAGACCGGTGTCATTGAAAAGCTGGAAACACAGCTTACAAGTGAAGGTATCCGTTTTGAGGCAGACAGCTTCAGTCCGTTTGCAGTATACTATGAAAATAAAACGGTACAAAAAGATGATATTACCAAGCCGGATGACACAAAGAAAGATGATACAAAAACAGACGATGTAAAGAAGGATGATGCAGGTTCAGGAACACAGCAGGGTGAGAATACCGATGATGTGTCAGAGAAGTCAGAAAATGCACAGCAGTCTGCGGATACAGGCGTACAGACAGGGGATACAGCCAATGGATTTGGATTCCTTGCGGCAGCAGTTGCAGCGGCAGGAGCAGGTGCTTATGAATTTCTTAGAAAAAGAAAGCTGATTCGCAGATAAAAAAGATAATTACTCAAATTTGATAGCCCGCGGGGCTGCCATGGAAATTCAAAAATTTCGTGGCAGCCTTTTTGCATTGCCGGTAGACGGTTTTGGGAAAGATATATGTAAGAATTTGCATATAAATTGATATAAGAGTGAAAAAATATGTAAAATGCACAAAAAATGTGACAAATATCAGTAGTTGAGTAGCAAAAATAACTGCAATCATGGTTGACTATCTGATTTAAAAATAATATAATAAAAACAATTGGTGAAAACTTATAAAAGTTTTTTAAAAAAGTTCGTGATTTTTTAAAAATGTGCTAAAAATACGAGGCTTCAGGAATGCTTTTATAAAAACACTAAAAACAAATCAGGAGGACGATTATGAGAAGAAAGGTGACAAAGGCAGCAGCGCTTTTATCAGCAGTACTGATGGCTAGCAGTTCTGTACCGTATGGTGTGTTAATACCTTACAATGTATTGGCAGAAGAAGTAAGTGCAGATGCCGGAGCAGCAGTACAGGAGGAAACAGCAGCAACTGTAGGCAGCGTAACCAACATTAAGACATGGGATGCAGCAGGCTTACTGGCAGCAGCAACAACAGAGGATAGTGGCTTATCCTTAAAGGGTGACGGCTGGACAACTGGAACAGATACAGCCGGAGCAGAAGCATTTGGAACAGGAGATTATGTAAAGGCAGGAGGTGTAAAGCCGACACCAAATAATGGCGCAGTTCCGACAGCAGGATGCTACTTACAGTATACAGCGACCGACAGCGGTAAGCTGACAATTATGGAAAAGACACAGAAGTCTAATAAGAGCTTCTATGTTGTAGATTCAGACGGTGTTGTAAAAGACACAAAGACATCAGGTTCAGCAAGTACATACGATACCATTACAATTGATGTAGAAGAAGGCAAGACCTATTATGCATATATGTCAGGTTCAACAGCCAACATTTTCCAGGTTGTATATACACCGACACAGGTTGTAAGAACATGGGATGCAGCAAGCTTACTTGCAGCAGCAACAACAGAGGATAACGGCGTATCCTTAAAGGGTGACGGCTGGACAAGCGGAACAGATACAGCCGGAGCAGAAGCATTTGGAACAGGAGATTATGTAAAGGCAGGAGGTGTAAAGCCGACACCAAATAATGGCGCAGTTCCGACAGCAGGATGCTACTTACAGTATACGGCGACCGAAAACGGTAAGCTGACAATTATGGAAAAGACACAGAAGTCTAATAAGAGCTTCTATGTAGTAGATTCAGACGGAGTTGTAAAGGCTACAAAGACATCAGGCTCAGCAAGTACATATGATACGATTACAGTTGATGTGGAAGAAGGCAAGACCTATTATGCATATATGTCAGGTTCAACAGCCAATATCTTTTCGGTATCTTTAGCAGTTGGTGAAAAGAAGCAGACTGCATGGGCAGATGTTGCAGCACCGGTAATTAACAGTGTAACAACAGATGAAGCCGGAGATTTCGTTGTAGACTTCTCAGCAGTCATTGATGCATACAAGGGTGCTGATGATGTAAAGGTTACAATGTTACAGGATGGTCTGGAAGTATCTACACAGACATTTACAAAGCAGGCAGATACAGCAACATTTGCACCATACCGTTCAGGTACTTATACATTCGTAGTGGTTGCACAAAGATATGGCGAAGCTGATAAGGCAAGTGAAGTTTATACATACAAGGATTATGTACTGGCAGTAAAGAAGCCGGTTATCACATGGGCACAGAACAAGGGTAACGGCGATGTTTACTTAGACTGGATTAATATTGAAGATGCAGATTCTTATTCTGTAGCTTATAAGGAATCCGGAAGCACAGCAGATTACACGGTTGTAGAATCAGCATTATCTGCAGAAACAGGAAATTACACACTGACAGGACTGACAGCAGGCAAGTCTTATGATATCCAGATTAAGGCACTCAGAAAGTCAGACGGTTTTGAATCTGTTTATACAGAAAAAGATTTTGAAGTAACAACAGCAGAAGAACAGCCATGGTATGCGGCAATCGTAGGTTCTGCACAGGCAGGCGATGTTACATTTACAACGGCTGACGGTCAGACGGATAATGTAAAGCTTTCCGTATCTGACAACAGCGCAACAAAGAGTAATAATCAGGAATCACCGGCAATTGCAGGAACAGCCGGAACACTGGAAGTTAAGGGACAGGCAAGCGGTAAGATTTCTGATGATGAAGACGGATTTACATATTACTATACAAAGATTGATCCGAACAAAGAAAACTTTAAGCTGAGTGCAACATTTGAGATTACGGATACTTCTCTCACACCGGATAATCAGACCGGTTTTGGTATTGTTGCAGCCGATGCACTTGGATTAAATGTATGGGGCAATCCGGATTATGTACATAAGTATTTCAACTATGCATCTTCTATGATGTTTAGCTCAAAGCAGAGTAATCCGTTTATGAGAACGGTTACAGGTTATACATCAGCTGATACATCAAGCAATGACGGTGTGGAAAGAAGTGTAACAAATGCTAGGTTTACAGACCAGACAGCTAAATTTGAAGTAGGCAACAAATATACATTTTCGTTAGAAAAGACAGACGAAGGTTATACAGCAGCCTGCAACGGTTCAGAGCAGAAGCTTTCTGATAATTCCTTTACATCTGTACAGGAAGATGGAACAGTTGTAGTTGGTATTGCAGTATCCAGAAAGGTATCTGTAAAGGTATCTGATGTTGAATTTTCAAAGTCTGAAAGCAAGGGTATTACATCAAATGACAACGGTGATACAAAGATTACACCGGACGGCAGAGTATACTCAACAAGTACAAGTGGTTCTGCAAATTACGAATACATCTATGTACCAAATTGTGCAGGTACACTGACAGTATCAAACGGTGATACAGATGTAGTTGTAGATCAGGCAGTTGCTGCAAATGAAGTTGTAAGAGTAAATGTTCCGTTAAACAACGGAAAGAATACTGTAAAGTCAACATTAAAGCCAACAGCAGCAGATAACATTGCAAGCACAGTAGCAGTTATTAAGGAAACAGTTGTTGACCATCAGTCATACGGACAGGAAGGTCAGACAATCATTGTATCCGCAGATGCTGATGCAGAAGGTAAGGGAACAGAAGAAAGCCCGATGAGCCTGTCTAATGCATTAAAGTATGCACAGCCGGGTCAGACCATCTTCTTAAAGAATGGTACATACAGCGGTGCAAAGGTTGAAAGAAGTGTCAGTGGTACAGCAGATAAGAATATCAACCTTGTAGCAGAATCACTTTCTACAGACGGAACAGACGGTGTTGTATTTACAGGTGAAGTAAGGCTCACAGGTTCATACTGGCATGTATATGGTCTGTATGTAAAAGATTCAGCAGGTGTAGGTATCCAGATTTGCGGTAACTACAATACAATTGAAATGTGTACAGTAAACCACGCAGCAAATTCAGGTATCCAGATCAGCCGTGAAGGCGGTGCAGACAACGATGCCGGAAGAAAGGGCAAGTTATGGCTACAGGCAACCTCATTAAGAACTGTGAATCATTTGATAACTGTGATGCAGGACGTAATGATGCCGATGGTTTTGCAGCAAAGCTGACTTGTGGTGAAGACAATAAGTTCTATGGCTGTATCAGCCATAACAACATCGATGATGGCTGGGATTTATATGCAAAATCCGTATCCGGTGAAATCGGTGCTGTAACAATTGAAAACTGTGTAACTTATAACAACGGCTGGCTGACAACAGATGATGTAACAGCTAAAGGCTATGAATACGGCGAAGGTAACGGCTTCAAGCTTGGCGGTGGTCAGATGAAGGGAGCTCATGTATTAAAGAACAGTATTTCATTTGACAACCATGCAAAGGGTATTACTTCAAACAGCTGCCCTGACTGTAAGATTATCAACTGTATTTCTTACAACAACTCACTGGATAACAGTGCATACAATGTAGGATTAAATACAAAGGATTCTAACATCAAGGCTTGGGAAGTAACAGGATTAATTTCATTAAACAACAGCAAGAATACAACACTGGAGGATTTAATCCCATTCGCACTTCACAGTGAAAACAACTATATCTATGATGGTGCAGCTTCTTATAATAATAAGGGCGAACAGGCTACAGAAGACTGGTTTGAAAATGTAGATACATCTGTAAAACCAACAAGAAATGAAGACGGTACAATCAATATGCACGGTCTGCTTCTTTTGAAGGATACTTCTAAGAACACAGGTGCAGTATTAGATGTAACAAGTGATGCAGCAAAATCCGTAAAAACCGGCAAAGACAACGGTTATTGAGGAAGAAAAGGTTGTATATGAAATGCGTCAGGATGCAGACGGCAACTGGCACTACTATGCAAATGATAAAATTGCAACAGATTACTGCGGCATGGCATTAAACGAATACGGCTGGTGGTATATCAAGAATGGTGATGTAGACTTTACATATACAGGTATGGCATGCAATGAGTACGGATGGTGGTACTTCAACAACGGACAGCTGGATACGACATTTTACGGTCTTGCAAATAATGAATATGGAACATGGTTCTATACGGACGGACAGTTAAATTTCGGTTTTACAGGGATGATTATTCCGGATGACGAGTGGCTCTATGTTCAGAACGGACAGGTACTGACAGATTATACCGGAATGGCATTAAATGACTATGGCTGGTGGTACTTCAAGGATGGTAAGGTTGACTTTACCTATACCGGAATGGCAGTGAATGAATATGGCTGGTGGTATTTCAGCAATGGACAGATTGATTTTGGCTATAACGGATTTGCCACAAATGAATACGGTACATGGCTGTTTACAGACGGTATCTTAAATACAGGCTTTACAGGCATGACATTAAACGGCGATACATGGGTATATGTTACAGATGGTTATATCAGTAATACCTATACCGGAATGGCATTAAATGACTATGGCTGGTGGTACTTTAACAATGGTGTTCTGGATTTAAGCTATACCGGAATGGCATTAAATGAATACGGCTGGTGGTATTTTAACAATGGTCTGCTTGATTTAACATTTACGGGTGTCGGCAGTAATGAATACGGCGACTGGTACTTTAAAGACGGAACAATCGCTTTTGATTATTCAGGTACAATTAGCTTTGGCGGACAGGATTATACCGTAACCAATGGATATGCTGTAAAAGCATAAATCTGACAAACTAAGATTGAATTTATAAAAAGACCGGCAGAGGTGTAGCGCATTGCAGCATCTCTGCCGGTTTTTCTATTTAACAAAAAACCTTAACAAAAAACCATGTAATATTTTATTGAAACAGGTTGGATACAATGGTATAATGAAAATAATTAGATATGAAAAAAGTGACATAGACGACACGAGAAAACAGCAGTAAGGAGGAACAACATATGATTCAGGCAATGGTCAAAAAAATTGAATGGGAAAAGACTGCGGCAGCGTATTTCATCTGCAATTTTTAATAGTTGCAATATTGGTAAGTTTTTCTGGTATTCTTGGAGGAACTGCCATGTTAGTAATGGGTGTCCAGTACAATCACGCATTAACCAATTATGGTTTTTCACAGGGTGATATCGGTAAGATGATGATTACATTTGCAGACACTAGAAGTAACCTGTGGGCGGCAATCGGTTATCAGGATAAGACACTGGTACAGGAAACCTACGAAGCGTATGAAACAAAGAAGCAGGCATGTAAGGATTATGCAGTTATAGTAGAAGAAACAGTTGCTTCCGCTGAAGAACGTAAATTGTATGATCAGATTATGAGCGGTATGGAAGATTATTTTACATCAGCTGATAAGGTAATACAGATGGGTAAAGATGTAACGAATATCGATCAGAGAAATCAGGCACAGCGACTGGCAAAAGATGAAGTGGTACCGAAGTACGAAGCAATTTATGAGAATATGGTACAGCTGCTGGACGCGAATACCAGCGAAGGTAACAAATTGGAAATTAATTTAAAGGTATTAACATATGTCTTACTGGCGGTAGTTGTTCTTATTATTATTGTAGCAATTTTAATCGCAAGGAAGCTGGGCGATGCGCTTGCGTTAAATATTGTAAATCCGCTCGATGCACTGGCAGAACGTTTCAAGACCTTTGCACAGGGTGATTTGACAAGTGAATTTCCGGTAATGGAATCAGAAGATGAAGTATCTGATATGGTTACTGTTGCAAAGGATATGGCAGAGAATCTGTCAGCAGTTATTAAGGATGTTAATCACCGTATGGAACTGATGGCAAAGAATGATTATACAGGTTCGTCTGCAATTCCTGAAAAGTATCTGGGTGATTTTGCAGCCATGAATGATGCAATCCATCAGATGAACGAAGATATGAATGATACAATGCGCCACATTGAAGAAGCTGCCGCTCAGGTATCTATCGGTGCAGGCAACCTTGCAGAGGGTTCACAGAGCCTTGCAGAAGGTTCTACAGACCAGGCCGGTGCAGTTGAAGAATTACTTGCCTCTTTTGCAAGTATTACAGAAGGTGTAGAACATACACATGACAGTGCAAGCGTTTCGTATGATTTATCTGTGAAATATGCAAAAGAAGCAGACAGAAGCCAGCAGGAGATGCAGGCGGTTACGGGAAGCTATGCAGCGTATGAGTGAAATGTCTCAGAAGATTGAAAGTATTATCGGTGAAATTGAAGAAATTGCAGAACAGACTAATCTGCTTGCATTAAATGCTTCAATTGAAGCAGCAAGAGCCGGAGAAGCCGGACGCGGATTCGCTGTTGTTGCAACACAGATTGGCAAGCTTGCTGACGAAAGCGCCCAGTCTGCAGTGAATACAAGAGAACTTATTATGAATCTATTCAGGAAATTGAAAATGGTAACCGTGCCGTAGAGAAGACTTCTAAGACGATTATTGCACTGGTTCAGGGTATTAATGAAGTCGCAGAAAAGTCTAAAGAGTTAGAGGAGCTTCAGAAACACAGACAGAACAGATGAAGCAGGCTGAAGCCGGTGTTAATCAGATTTCAGAGGTTGTACAGAGCAATGCCGCTATTGCGGAAGAATCTTCTGCAACAAGTGAAGAGCTTTCAGCAGAATCTATTTCACTGAACGAACTTGTACAGCAGTTTAAGTTGAAAAAGTAATTTTTGACACTGATATCAGAATATGCTAGAATTTAAAAATGCGTAGACACGCAGTGAAAGCATACAGAACAGATAAGCGTGAAGTCATGAAAAATGGACTTCGCGCTTTTTTGCACAGATGTTTGCTTCTGAGCGAAAGCAAACATCTATAATGACAGATGAGAAATCGCCTATGCGAATTTCTCATCGCCACTTTGCAACAAGTTGCTCAGAAAAGGAGATAAGTGTGAAAAATCACACTGATGTGCTTGATTTCACACAGCATTTTGTGCCGCAGGCATCACAAAATAGCTTTTATCGCAGAGCCAAATCTGACATTTGGCTCGCGGTTCTCCGGCATTAAAATGCCTGCGGAAAAGAGGAAAGTATGTATATTATAGCAGGGCTGGGAAATCCCGGCACACAGTATATGGGAACAAGACACAATGCAGGATTTTCTGTGATAGATGCGCTGGCAGATCAATATAATATCAGCGTAGACACACAAAAACATAAAGGGATGATTGGCAAGGGCATGATTGAGGGAGAGAAGGTCATTCTTGTAAAGCCGATGACGTATATGAATCTGTCCGGGGAATGTATCCGTGAAGTCATGGATTATTATAAGGCGGATATCGATGATTTAATCGTTATTTTTGACGACATCAGCTTAGAACCGGGCAAACTGCGTCTGCGGGCAAAGGGAAGCGCAGGCGGACACAACGGTATTAAAAGTATTATCGCGCAGCTTGGCAGTGACCGGTTCAAGCGTGTTAAGTTCGGTGTCGGTGACAAACCGAAGGGCTGGGACCTTGCAGACTGTACTGGAAATTCCCGGCAGATTTATACGATACACTGCGGATGCCAATCAGAGAGCCTGCGAAGCGGTTGCCTGTATCATGACAGAGGTATTACCGGTGCGATGAATAAATTTAATGGATGAAATAAAAATTGTAGAATAGAGGAAGTATGAAAACATTTTTTGAGCCTGTGCAGGGGATGGCAGGGATAGAAGAAATTAAAAAGTCTTTTAGCCGGCTGGGGCATGCGGTAATGGTCAGCGGCTGCATTGACACGCAGAAAGCACATCTGCTGGAAGCACTCGGGGAGCAATATCCAATCCGGGTCGTGATTACTAGCGATGAGGTCAAGGCAAGACAGCTTCGTGAGGATTGTCTCTTTTTTGATAAGAGCAGTATTTACTATCCTGCCAAGGATTTTATCTTTTACAGCGCCGATGTGCATGGCAACCAGCTTGCGGGAGAGCGGCTTGCATGCATTTACAAAATCATTCAGGCGCAGAAGCATATCAGTGAAGACAGTATTTCAAACGGTAAAACAGACGGCATACAGCCGGAAAACAAAAATGCGGCGGGACTTACGGTTGTGACAACGATTGACGGCTGTGCTGATTTGCTCGTTCCGCTTGAAAAATATAAAAATGCCACGATTTCATTTGAAAAAGGACAGGTTCTTGATTTAGAAGCGCTTTCAAAAGAACTGGTACAGATTGGCTATGAGCGATGTGCGATTGTGGACGGACAGGGCAAATTTGCGGTGCGCGGCGGTATTATCGACATTTTCCCGTATACGGAAGAAACACCGGTGCGCATTGAGTTGTGGGACGATGAGGTGGATTCAATCCGTTTGTTTGACGTGGAGAGCCAGCGTTCCATTGAAAAGATTGAGCAGTTTGAAGCTTTTCCGGCGACAGAATGCCTGTTAAGCGAAG
>ENA-OQAZ01001135-OQAZ01001135.1-human-gut-metagenome-genome-assembly--contig:-NODE-1135-length-13406-cov-2.931923_pt1 | contig 13406 bp, 20 predicted proteins | sample MGYA00242737_ERZ504531 | MGnify/ENA primary metagenome ERZ504531 (study PRJEB26092, sample SAMD00036244) | human gut metagenome | host: Homo sapiens | study: EMG produced TPA metagenomics assembly of...
GACACATAGTATCTGCCTGCTTTGATGGATACTGTACCGCTTTTGATTTTCCATCCCTCTTTAGTTGTTGGTATATAACCTTTTTTCTTTAATGCGTACCCAACCTAAAGTGGGTATGTTCAACCTATGTCTCTCGCATCTACAATCTTTAGGATTATTCTTTACGAAATACATTTTTACATCAGACTTACCTTTCCTTTTGAAATTAGGAAAAGCACTTTGATGTTTAAAAAATCTTGTAAATGCAATACATCCATCTTCAATGGACTTTTTTACAGCTTTTGAATACACTTCTTTCATCCATACTTTATCAGGATTATTAGGAATGTACTCATTATTGAGCCATACGCTGAAACTCTTGCCAGTCATAAACTTTTCACCGTTATCGTATAAAGCTTTGTTGTGACTGAGATAAAAGTTGTAAACGTACCTACAAGTGCCGATAGTCTTGTTAATCTTGATTTTTTGCTCGACTGTCGGATTTATTTCCGTTTTGAAGCTCTTTAGCAATTTCCGCATCCCTTTCTATTTGTTTTTTATACTTACGAAGTCCATACAACCTGCAAGAGAACACATGAAGTATAGAAACAATATCCTGTACGAGTTCTTCCTGTGGTGATAGTTCTTCATTATTCACTACCACTATGTTTGTATTAAACTTCATACAGAATTTTTCAAACCAATCATAGCCAAATCTGACAAATCTATCTTTATGTGTAACTATAATAGTTTTGATTTTTTGTTCCATTACTTCATCTAATAATTGATTCCACTTTTTACGATTGTAGTTAAGCCCACTTCCATAATCTTCAATACATTGATCTACAATGATACCTTTAGCATTGCAAAACTGACGTAAAAAAGTTACTTGGTTTTGTAAATCATCTTTTTGGTTTTTTGTAGATACTCTGGCATAAATAACAATCTGACGATTATCGTTTTCAGTATTTATACCCTTAAACTGAAGATATTGGTCATAAGTATAATAACGCCTATCAGTCGGAGTCCGATTTGCTTTCAGAATCCCCTCTCTATCCCAACGTTGTAACGTTTTGACTGAGACACCCAATAATTCAGCAAAATCTTTTGGTTTGTAATTAGTGATATTAGATGTGTTCATAATAATGCCCTCCATGAGTATATTTTAACACATTTAATCACTATTGACAATGAATTTGATTACTTAAAGTTTCCTCCTTTGATAGGATGTCGGGGTCAAAAGGTTAATACTAGTACATCGTTTCGTAAATAACTGTATCATTCGCGCAGGATACGGATTCGAGTGTGCAGTTAAAAAAACGTAGGCGTAGCGGGCTACGCTGAGGCTTTTTAAACTGTGCAATCGGATTCGTAGACAAGTGAATGATACAGTTATTTCGAAAACGATGTACTAGATATAGTTTAAAATCAGGAATCTACAGGAGAAAACAGCTGATAGCTATCGTCTCCATCCCAGCTCTCAGTAGTTTCGGTTGTCCACTGTGTGATATGGTAATACCCATTCTGACAGTCGGAGGGTGCCGGCAGTGTCAGAATCACCGAAAGCTGCTGGCTCTCATTGACAGGAACCTGAAAGCTCAGAGTTCCTTCTTTTTTTGTAAAATCGACGGTGAGATCAGAAACTCCGTCCACAGAGCAGTTCTTCAGTTGTTCCGTTAGTTCTTTCTGATAAACCGAAGCATCAGCGGATTCTGCGCCACAGTTTTTATAGGTATCAGAGAGAATGGTATCAATCTGGTCGAGTGCCTGTTCTGCCAGAGAAGATGCCTGATAATATGCCTGAATCCGGTCAGCAGACTGCTGGCTGAGTGTCCGGTTATTTTTCGCGCTGGATAGTGAAAGCAGTGCAAAGGTAAACAGGCAAAGTACCAGGAAGATCATCAACAGAGAAGGTGCACCCATATGGATAAAAGAAAAAGATATTTTTTTCTTCTGTTTCATGATCCGTTCCTCCTTTGCAGATGATGTCGGACAGGCAGCTGATAAAAAACATCTGCCTCAACTCCGGATGTCAGTTTTGAGACATCCAGCTGCACATCCAGAAGCTGTCCGTCCAGATCCCAGGTGCCGGATAGCTGCCAGGTAGCCGTCTCCTGAGAACAGGGAATAAAATCGGAATCATAGAAGATTGTGAAATGTTCTGATGCAATATTGACCGCATCACTATAAGCATCTTCCAGAAGATTCTTCATATCATCCGGTGAAGTGGAAGCAGTGATCAGTTCTGCTACATCTCCGGCTCTTCGGGAAGCCTGCGTCAGATCGTGAGCCTGGGTGCTGAGCGTATGGGATTTTACAAAAACCTGTACGCAGACAGCACTTGCCACAGAAAAGAACAGAATGGCAAAGATCAGTTCCAGAAGAAAAAGACTGGATGGGTTGGCAGTTGGTTTTCGTTTCATAGATGCTCCTTTGTGATTCCGTAACCATCAGACATCAACAGATGGATGATGGTACAGAGGGTAATGAAATAGCCATGCAGTATATTTACCGGGAAACGGAACGGATGGTATAGACTGCGGTTGCAGTTTCCCCGGAAGTATCGGTACAGCGGAAGGTGATCACCTGATCCTCCGTCTCTTCCACAGAAAATTCTTTTACAGGAAGGATACTCTTTCCGGCAGAAGGAGAGAGTGTTGTCCCCTCTTTTACATACAGCTCTCGAAGTGTCCGTCCCAGGCGTACAGATAAGTAAGGTAGGAAGCGTCAGCCGTCTCCTGCCGCAGGACGACTGCCTGCGTGCCGTCAAGCTCGTCCAGAAAAATTCCGTCTTCCCGGTCGTTTTGTCGCAGCTTTTCTGTCAGATAGGAAAGGGCAGTGCCGGAGGTATAATTTCTCTGAGAATCGTCCGTCGTCGACTGATAGATCCGCGCCGCCAGCAGGATCACAGTGAGAGCAGAGATGGTAAATACGAAAAATACCGTGACCGGAAACAGAAAATCAATGGCATGGCGCTTCTGGATAATAATTTCATCGTTTATCGTCCCCTTTCTATGATCATAACTTCCGGATAAATATTGGAGCCCTGGGTCCGGTAGTCCACAAAAAAGAGGGAATCGTCATAGATCAACCCGTAGTCTTTTTTGATGTCTTCCAGACTTTCCGGATAGTGGCCGGTTGTTGCATAACAGTAGGTGATATCCCGGTTCAAAGCCTGGGTCAGGCTTTCCTTTTGCCTGCGGACCGTATTCTCTGAGAGAGAAGAAGTTCCAAGTGTAAACAGCAGGATCAGAAAAAGAAAAAGCAACAGAGAACCCCACAGCTTTTTTCCGGGTATCCTCTGCGGTGAGGTCTGAAATCGATACATAAGCAGCTCCTCCTGTTAAATACCGGACATAATGCCCATCAGAGGAAGCATTACAGACAACAGAATAATACCGACGATCAGAGAAAGTCCGATGATCAGGGAAGGCTCCAGGATTGCCAGTGTGTTACTGATCTGGGTATCGATTTCTTCCTGATACATATCAGACACCTGCTTCATCACCTGATCCATAGAACCTGTTTTTTGCCCGATCGATGCCAGGCGGGCGTAGGTACCGGTGAGGATTCCGGAGGAAAACAAAGCATGTGAAAGATCTTCACCCTCATTCACCTGTTTCCGGCAAGCCTCCAGTTTTACCTGAAAATCCGGATCCTGATTCAGCATGGCGGCAAGTTCCAGACCCCGCTCCGGGGTCAGTCCGCTTCGAAGTGCCAGATTCATCACATCGGCAAACCGACAGCCGGCCTGTTGCTGTGCCATAGACGAAAAGAACCGAAAATGTTTCGCAAATCTCGTAAGTGCTGCCTTTCCTGTTTCCGTGCGGCTTCCGAAGAATAACGCAGCGGCGATGGCGGCAAGAAGAATTACTAAAACGACAGAATAACGGCTGATAGCGTTACCGATATGCATCAGTGCACCGGAAACTCCGGTCATTTCGGTACCAAGCTGAACGAATACCTGGTTAAAGATCGGCATGACTTTTACGAGAAGTACAAGAATGACGACAAGCATCATACCGATCATGATCATCGGGTAAGTCACAGCGTTGCGGATACTTTTGGCGATACTGTCTTCCCGTTCATAGTGTTCGCTTAATGCGGACATTACCTCATCCAGTGTACCGGTTTCCTCACCGATTTGTACCATATGGACGAGATAAGAAGGAAATAAACTGGTTTCTTTCAGGGAAAGAGAAAAATCTGCGGTTTCCTGCAGGGTATCCAGGATTTGCTGAAGAATATCTTTTTCCCGGTCGGATGTGGAATCTTCCAGCATGATGGTGATCCCTTCCAGTGGTGAGATACCGGAGTGAAGGATCATGGCCATCTGAGAACAGAAACCGGAAAGCTCCGGGTTGAAAAATGGCTGTTGTTTTTTATTCATAAAAACCTCCCTGTATCAGTAGGAATATTTTACTGTGTAGTTGCTGCCGTCGCCGATGTACTTTTTCACCGAAGAGGCACTGTTGCTGGCGGCCAGGGTGGGATCCATCAGGGACCAGTCCTTTCCGTCAAATTCTATGATGTTATCCACCAGCCGACCTCGTGCAGATATACACTGATCCAGGCGTGATAGGCTTCTCCCGAATATCCCACTTCCAGTTTTGTGGGGATATGCTGGGAACGAAGCAGTGCTGTCATAAGGGAAGCATAGTCAAAACATATACCTGTCCCAGACTCCATTGTGGCATCGGGATCCGGAATATAGCCGGATGCCACTGTTTCTGCCTTCTGTTTGTCGTAAGTAATATTTTCTATTACATAGTGGTAAACCTGCTGTACATAGTCCAGATCGTCTGCAGAGTCATCAGACAGTGCCTGCCCCTTTTTGACTGCTTTGGAGTTTTTGGTAAACCAGACATACTGGTTGGGATAAAGATATGGCTGAAATTCATCTTTCAGGGTAACATTAAGGCTCTGAGAAAAGATCAGTGCATATTTATCATCGGTGACATTTTCGTAGAGGTCTGCCTGATAAGTGCCGTTGCTTCCGGATAATGGAAAAGTCTCATAACTTCCGTAGGAATCCGGGTTCAGTGTGTAAGTGTATACCGTGCCATCCGGAGTGGTGATCTGTAACTTTACTTTGGAAACTTTGCCGTTGTAACAAAGCATAAGATAGCCGTTTTCAGTGTGGGAGGCATCCAGAGATGTGGTTTTGTCTCCGTACATAACAGTCTGACTGGCTTGCGGTGTACAGACATCAGTGTAAGTTTCACGGGAAGTTGTCTTTGTGTCACTTTTTGTTTCATCAGCAGTCTGTTTTCCGGGTGAGGAGCCGGAAGAACAGCCGGAGAGAGGAAAAAGAGTCAGCAAAAAAAGAAGCAACAGATAAAAGGTACGCTGTTTTGTTATCATTTGTATCGCCTGTAAACTCCTTTCCTCTGTTATGTACTCCCGGAGTCTTTCTGCACTTTTTCAGAAATCAGATACAGAAAAATTCCGGGAGGATATGATGTTATTAGTTTTAGTATAGCATTTTTTGGGGGAGAATGCATCAGGTTTTATATTGAGTGAGTATCCATTGTTTCAGAATCGGGAACTGGCAGGGACCGGCAGAGAGTACCTTTTGATGAAAACTGTGAAGATGAAAGGCGTCACCGGCAAGTTCACGGGCTTCCTGTTGCAGATCAAGAAACTGCAGATAGCCAAGGTAATATTTCAGGTAATTGGCGGGATCTTCCACGATCACTGGTAGATCTCTTTCTGAATGGTGTTGTCTGTAATCCCCAGCTGCGACAGGAAGGTGGCGCAGCGTTCCTGATTCCAGCCGTTATAGTGGATTACGGTATCGAGAAGAGACATCATACAAAGATTCAGAGAGCGGTTAAGCCAGGCAAGCTGTCCGTCAGTGGAATCGGCTGATAATAAGTATAGGCAAAGGATTCTGCATAAGTTGCCCATCCTTCCACGTAACCACCCATGGCCGGAAGGTATCGGACGGGATCCGGGGCGGAAGAAGCGAATGTGATCGTCTGATAAAGATGCCCCGGAAATCCTTCGTGCGCCAGAGTGGTATATAGTTCCAAACCACTCATATTTGCGTGTCGGTTAATGTAAATGTCATTGGGACTTAAAGTGTCTATGGGTGGTGTCAGATAAAATGCCGGACTCAGATGTTCTCCAGATCCGGATGCACATATTTGACTTCGTAGGAGGTGGAAGGAACAGCCGGAAAATCGGTCTGTATCTGTTTTTGCAGATCTTCCAGAATCTGTTCGGGAGAAGTTTCGGCGGCAGAGGGGGTAGAAGTAAAGGAAAGCCCGGAAGCAGCATCGATCAGCCCGGCAGAAAATGAGAATATCCCGGAGAGTGTCCCGGTTTCCGCTTTGGATATCGGAAGAAATACATCCTTTGCGAAGGTCGGTGTGGCAGTGCTGCTTCCCGTAAGTTTTGTGGCAAGGGAGAGATCGGTCTGAAACTGGTGAATCAGGCGGGACTGGATCTCAGGTACGGTGTCGTAGATACCGCAGCTGCTTTTGATCAGGTATTCATAGTAGGCTTTACCACCGGCGAACTGACAGAGTCCTCCGGGATTCTTCCCGCTTCCTTTCAGCAGATACAGACCATCGATCAGAGACTGATAGGCAGGAAGTACCTGACCGGTGAGAATCTGGTTGTGCAGTTTCTGATAGGCGGCTTTTTTTTGCTCAGAGATACCGGAAAGAGACTGGATCTTTTCGGAAAAGACGGAGGCCAGGTAATTATCGTCCGGGTCTTTGATAAATGCGCTGCATTGACTGATGATGCGGTCTGCAGTGGCATCACTCATGAAAGTACCGTTTTGTGCTTTCAGTTTTTCAAAAGAAAGGATGCTTTCGAGATAGCTGTCTACAGACGTAAGAAGCTTCAGGTAATTCCGGACATCGTCTTCTTTTCGAAAAGTGTATTCTGCGAGAAGAATGGGGAGTTGAGCCTGGGTCCCGAGGGAGGGACTCAGGCTTCATCCAGAAGATATTGCCTGGCAGGAAGAAGCTGTGTTTCGTAGTAAAGAGAGAGAATCTGCTGAGTCAGCCTGTTATCGGGACTGAGATCTCTGGCGGGAAAGGCATTTATCATGGTTCGCCTGTTTTCAAGGAGAATCTTCTGACCGGAGAGCTGTGTGGGATCGAAGGTTCCGAGAGAGAGGGAATAATCTTTGATGCCGGAGGATTCAGGTAGGCAAGTGTGTAGTGAAGGTTAAGCGGATTGCCGGATATGTCGGTGGTGAAGATGGTGTTGGTACAGGCGCGGAAGCGGCGATTGATGAAGTAGGAGTAGGTAAGCGTGCGCACCACAAGAAAGGTCAGAAAACAGATCAGAAACAGAAGGGGGATGAAGAATTTTTTGGAAAGTTTCGGATTATGCATAGGACTCCATGAGGGCGGGAATTACTATCAGTGTATGGGAATCAATGCCAAAATATGTTATAGTTGTTTCAGACAGAAAGGAGACGAAGTGTATGTGTGAGAATGTGTATGATATGATTATTGTAGGTTCCGGACCGGCGGGGCTGACGGCGGGGATTTATGGGAAACGTGCCGGGTTGAAGGTGGTTATCCTGGAGAGTGGTTTTATTCAGGGCGGTCAGATCGTGAATACGTATGAGGTGGATAATTATCCGGGGATGCCGGGGATCAGTGGACTGGAACTGGCAGAAAAGCTGAAGGAGCATGTGACAGGGCTTGGCGTAGAGATTGCGAGAGGGAAGGTGAAAGGAATTTCACTGGACGGAGAGTGGAAGATCGTGCACACAAAGAAGGCAGATTATCGTGGTAAGGCGGTTATTCTGGCGGCGGGTGCAGTTCACCGGAAGCTGGAAGTTCCCGGTGAGGAAGAACTGGCAGGGATGGGAGTCTCTTACTGTGCAACCTGTGACGGGGCGTTCTTTAAAGATAAGACAGTGGCTGTTGTCGGCGGTGGGGATGTGGCTGTGGAAGATGCAGTTTTCCTGGCGAGAGGCTGTAAACAGGTGTATCTGATTCACCGGAGGGATCAGCTGCGGGCGGCACAGGTGTTACAGGATGCGTTGAAAGATTTCCACAATATTACCTGTATCTGGGATACCACGGTGGAAAAAATTGGCGGAGAGCAGCAGGTGCAGTGGATAACTCTGAAACAGACAAAGACCGCAGAAGAGTATCAGCTGGATGTGGATGGTGTCTTTATTGCAGTGGGAACCGTACCGGATACCGGGTTTGTAAAAGAACTGGTAGATTTGGATGAGCATGGATATATCAAAGCCGGAGAGGATGGAAGAACCGATGTGTCGGGTATCTACGCAGCGGGAGATATCAGAACCAAGGAACTGCGCCAGATTATTACAGCAGCTGCAGACGGGGCAAACTGTGTGAATTCTGCGCAGCAGGATCTGTATAAAAGATAACAGAAGCGGAAATGAATATGGAAATCACCATGAGTATGTCTTATGTGAAAATACTGCTGAGAAACCTGTGAAAACAGCGATAAAAAGGGGCTTTTGTTAAAAAGTACTAAGTTGTGTCTGAAATTCACACAATTAAGGTGGATAGTGAAAAAGTTATACTCCGGTTATCCACATAGGAAAATACTGGAAATGCCGTAAAATCAAGTTATACACAAAGTTATCCACTTTATCCACATTTTTTCGTGTGGACAACCGTGATTTACATAACGAAAAAGGAAACAAATGTTTTGTGAATAAGTGATAAATCGATGTTTCGACAAAAAGAGTGTGGAAAAACTATTGACTTTTTTATAGTCAAATAGTAAAAAAAAATGCAGTGAATTTTCAAACAATTTGCGGGAATTTAAAAAAAGAAGCCAGGGTTCAGCCCCGGCTCCTTTCATTCTCTTGATCACTTTCAGTCTCGTAAATTCCTCTCTCTCCTTCTCCTCTAACGCATTACTGATATCCTTTGTCAGCTGCTCGTAATGAGGAATCGTGATATTCTTCAGCGCGTTTGCCCGCTTCTGCGTTTTCTTGATATTCGCTGCCAGCCGGTACGCTGCATTTTCCACCATGGAAAGTCGGATCGTCAGTTCCTTCACCTTTTCAAACGCCTGCTTTGCCGCATCCAGAGACTCCTTCGTACTGTAAAACGCATACGTCGGGGCATCCCCGGAAGATTCCGATTCCACCAACGGAATCTCCGTACCCATGATACTTCTGGTCTTGATACGGATCGAATCCTCAATGGGAACTGTATAAGAAATCGTCTGTACGGTATTAATACCGATTTCCATATTTGCCCGCTGCAACGCTCCATACGCCTCACGGAAGGTCACATCGATCTGCGACTGGATACCCTTCGCCTCATCGATCAGGTTCATCATTTCACGGATCAGAATATTTCGCTTCTTATCCATCAGGTCAAATCCCTGGAGAGAAAGAGCCAGAGAATTCTTGGCAAGGATCAGATTTCCCTTGGTAGGGAAGGTATTTGGATCCATAAAATCCCCCTTTTATTCCATCATAGACTGTGCGTCAGAGACAGCCTGTTCCACAAGGTCAATATCGGTTGGCTGATAGTACTGATTCAGAACTTTGGTATCGATACGGTCAAGCTCCTCTTTTGGAAGCAGGCCAAGCAGCTTCCAGCCGATATCCAGTGTTTCGGTGATCGTACGGTTTTCCATCGGACCCTGGCCGACAAACTCACGCTCAAAGGCATTACCGAAGATCAGATACTTTTTATCCAGCGGAGAAAGCTCATCTTCACCGATAACGGAAGCCAGTGCTCTGGCATCTCCTACTTTTGCGTAGCAGGAAAACAGCTGGTTTGCCACATCCTGATGGTCTTCTCTGGTATATCCCTTACCGATACCATCCTTCATCAGACGGGACAGAGACGGCAGTACGTTGATCGGTGGATAGATCGCCTGTCCGTGAAGCTGTCGGTCCAGAACGATCTGACCTTCGGTGATATACCCGGTCAGGTCAGGAATCGGGTGGGTGATATCGTCGTTTGGCATGGTCAGGATCGGAATCTGCGTAACCGATCCGGTGCCGCCCTGTACGATACCGGCACGCTCATAAAGGGTGGCCAGTTCACTGTAGAGGTAACCCGGATAACCTTTACGGGAAGGAATCTCACCCTTGGAGGAAGATACCTCTCGCATCGCCTCACAGAAAGAAGTGATATCGGTGAGGATGACCAGAATATGCATACCTTTTTCAAAAGCCAGATATTCGGCGGCGGTCAGTGCCACTTTCGGAGTGATCAGTCGCTCAACGACCGGATCATTTGCAGGTTCAGATACATGACTACGTGGTCAGAAACACCGCTTTCCTCGAAGGTACGGCGGAAGAACTCAGCCACGTCATATTTGACACCCATCGCCGCAAAAACGATGGCGAATTTTTCATCGGTATTGTCACCAAGGGAAGCCTGCTGTACGATCTGTGCGGCAAGCTGGTCATGGGGAAGACCGTTTCCGGAGAAAATCGGAAGCTTCTGTCCGCGGATCAGGGTTGTCAGACCGTCGATGGCGGAGATGCCGGTGCGGATATAGTTACGCGGATATTCACGGGTGACAGGATTTAATGGCAGACCGTTGATATTTGCTTTGGTGTCTGCCACGATCGGTCCCAGACCGTCGATCGGGTTGCCGATACCGTCGAAGGTACGTCCCAGGATCTTCTCGGAAAGACCGATCTCCATGGGATGCCCGGTCAGACGGGTGTGGGTGTTGTCGAGAGACATATTGTCGGATCCCTCAAAAACCTGGATCACAGCTTTGTCCTCATAGACCTCCACGATTCGTCCCAGTTTCTTTTCTTTTCCGTCGATGGTAAATTCTACAATCTCTTCATATGCTGCATTTTTGACACCCTCCAGAACTACCAGAGGACCATTGATTTCACTTAAGCCAAGATATTCAATTGCCATAATTCCATCCTCCTTATCCGTTCTTTTCCAGTACTTTATCGTAGAAGGTATCTACTGCTTTTTTATAATCGTCAAACATTTCCAGTTTGTCGTTTGGCACATCGTATTTGATGGCGATGATCTTTTCGAAAATATTGTCCTCTTTCAGGACAGACATAGGCATACCCATGGTTACCAGGCTTTTGCTTTTTTATACAGATATAAAATGATTTCCATCATCTTATACTGTTTTTCCAGCGGGACACAGGTGTCATCTGCGTGGAATGCGTTCTGCTGTAAGATCCCAGACGGATCACACGGGCGATCTCGAGGATCAGTTTCTGGTCATCCGGAAGAACATCGCTGCCGATCAGTTTTACGATTTCCATCAGGCTGCTTTCCGTATTAAGAAGAGCCATGATCTGGTTTCTGAGATCGATAAAGTTTTTATTTACATGGGTCTGGTACATGGTGCCAGATCGTTCAGATATTCGCTGTAACTGGTCAGCCAGTGGATCGCCGGGAAATGTCGTGCATAAGCCAGCGACTTGTCCAGTCCCCAGAAGCAGCGGACAAAACGTTTGGTATTCATCGTGACCGGTTCGGAGAAATCACCGCCCTGCGGGGATACAGCTCCGATGATCGATACGCTTCCTTCGGTTCCGTTAAGATTTTCCATCATGCCTGCTCTTTCATAGAAAGCAGACAGACGGGAAGCCAGATAAGCCGGGAAACCTTCCTCTGCCGGCATCTCTTCCAGACGGCCGGAGAGTTCACGGAGGCTTCTGCCAACGGGAGGTAGAGTCTGCCATAATAGCCACATCGTAACCCATATCACGGTAATATTCCGCCAGCGTCAGACCGGTGTAGAATGGAAGCCTCACGGGCAGCCACCGGCATGTTGGAGGTATTCGCGATCAGGCCGTACGATTCATCAGGGGATGACCGGTCTTCGGATCCACCAGTCTCCGAATTCCTCCAGTACCTGAGTCATCTCGTTTCCGCGTTCACCGCAGCCGATATAGATGATAATATCTGCATCGGACCACTTGGCGATCTGGTGCTGGGTCATGGTTTTTCCGGTACCGAAACCACCGGGAACAGCGGCGGTGCCGCCTTTTGCGATCGGGAACATGGTATCCAGGATACGCTGACCGGTGATCAGCGGCCTGGATGCCGGGAAACGTCTTTTGGTCGGACGGGGAACACGGATCGGCCATTTCTGGCACAGGGAGAGTTCCTTTGTGGTTCCGTCATCAAGTTCCAGTGTGACGATCGGATCCACGATTGTGTAAGCACCATCAGGGGCTGCTTTGATAACGGTTCCCTCCACATCCGGAGGAACCATGGATTTGTGAAGGATACTTGCGGTTTCCTGGGTTTCCGCGATGACGGTTCCTCCGGTTACATGATCGCCCTCGGATACGGTCACATGAACATTCCATTTTTTGGAGGTATCCAGAGAATCGACGCTGACACCACGGGTGATATATTTGCCGGAGCGGGCAGCAATCTCACTTAGCGGACGCTCGATACCGTCGAAAATATTGTTCAGGATTCCAGGTCCCAGTGTTACGGAGATGGCATCACCGGTTCCCACAACTTCCGCGCCGGGTTTCAGACCGGTGGTCTCCTCGAAGACCTGTACAGTGGTGGCTTTCTTTGACAGGGAGATGACTTCCCCTACCAGATGCTCCTCACCCACATGTACCATCTCAGACATACGAAGACCAGTATTTCCCTTCAGGTAAATAACTGGTCCGTTGATTCCATAAATGATTCCTTTTTTATTCATCTGTCATACCTCCGGCAAAGACAAATTCTTCTTTTGCTTCCCTGAGTAAAGTAGCAAATGAGTTGTCTATCAATATATTTTTGGAGCGGATCACGGCGCGCATACCGCCCATGAAAGCTTCTCTGGATACTACCGGGGCAAAGCCGAAGCGTGCGGCAAGTTCCGGGATCCGGTTCTGGTCTGCGGGATCAAGATAAACCACAAGGGCATCTTCTCCGGCAAAGTCGCGGGCTTCCTGGATCCGCTGGGAGAGATATTCCAGATATTCCGGTGTGGAGCGAAACTGTGCAAGACGCTCCGCCACATCGTGAAACAGCTGCTGCTTGATCTCTTCGGTCTTATCGGAAAGAAGACGGCGGTATTCCAGCTGTCTGGCAGAGACGGTTTTGTTGATCTCGCGTTTGAGATTGTCGGTTTCCGCTTGAATATGAGACTGAATCTGCCGTTCTTTGGTCTCTTTATGTTCCTGGAAAATCTTATCCAGGGCTTCCTGATGCTGTGTCTGCATCTGCTGTGCCTCCAGCATGGCACTGTCGATGGAGGCTGTATAAAAATGCTGTAATTTTTCTTCGATAGTCAATGTATTCACCCTCTTTGATTTATAGTTACAGTTTTAGTCCAATGGCTTCGTTGACATAAGAGGTGATAAAATCCGGTTTCCGGCCGGTACCGTGACGGTCAGGGATCTCCACGATCAGAGGTACCTTGTGATGGAGCTTCACCTCATCCACAATTTCCGGGAATTCCCTGCCGAACTTTTCTGTCAGCAGAAGAATCCCGATTTCTTTATCGGCCAG
>ENA-OQAZ01001136-OQAZ01001136.1-human-gut-metagenome-genome-assembly--contig:-NODE-1136-length-13399-cov-1.758514_pt1 | contig 13399 bp, 15 predicted proteins | sample MGYA00242737_ERZ504531 | MGnify/ENA primary metagenome ERZ504531 (study PRJEB26092, sample SAMD00036244) | human gut metagenome | host: Homo sapiens | study: EMG produced TPA metagenomics assembly of...
TTCGCTGTCCTGGAAAGCAGTGTGCCAGCCTGCACATACAGCCTGTCTCCTCCACGCGAGATCTGAAAATTTTTAAAAAGCTGAATGATCACTCCACGGAATCCACGGTCACTGACCAGAAAGATTGCTTCCGTTTCCGATCACATACCATGGCATTGCCTCGCTTTTACATAATTCTATAATATTTTTTATCTGATCTGTTGTCTGTGGGGAAACAAAATAATCCGCCGCGCCGCCGATGCGAAACGTTGTGTGCTGTTTCATCGGTTCGTCTGTTCTGACATTTTCTTTTCCCGCAATTTCACAAAGCTGCTTAAAAAAACCTGGCTTCACATCATTCTCCTTTTCTTTCCAACAATCCGCTCTCTGCGATTGCTTTTACAATTTCCTGCATCACCGGAACCGGTTCTACCAGGGCAAATCGCATAAATCCCTCTCCGAGACTTCCGAAACTGCTGCCCGGCACACCGATCAGTCCTGTTTTTTCCATCAGTCCATACAGAATTCTTCCGATGTACCATGTCCTTTTGGCACCGGTGCCCATACAAACATCGTACCTTGCTGTCCGGAACATCCCAGCCGATGCTGCGAAGTCCGCCGCAGAATGCCTGATTTCTTCTCTCATATTCTTCGCACTGTGCAAGCACTGCGTCCTGCGGACCGTTCAGTGCTGCTGCCGCACCGTACTGGATCGGCAGAAAAACACCATAAGTCAAATTGCGTTCTCACAGAACGGAATTATCTACAATCTTCTGATTTCCGATCACAAAAGAAATTCTTGCACCGGTAAGGTTGTAAGACTTGGACAGAGAATAAAACTCCACACCGACTTCTTTTGCCCCTTCGTAGCTTAAGAAAGATTTTCCTTCTCTTCCTCCGTAGATAATATCAGAATATGCATTATCATGTAAAATAATGATATTATATTTTTTCGCAAATGCGATCAGCTCTTCATAAAAGGCATCATTCGCCGTTGCACAGACCGGATTTAACGGATAAGAAACCAGCATGTATTTTGCTGCTTTTGCCGTCTCTTCCGGAATATCGGAAAGCTTCGGCAGAAATCCGTTTTCACGGTACAAAGGATAAGTACGCACATCCGCACCGCACAGAGACGGACCGATGCTGAAGATCGGATACCCCGGATTCGGAGTTAAGACCACATCGCCCGGATTGCAGAGTGCCCAGGCAATATGAACCATACCTTCCTGTGAACCGTTGATCGTCATGATCTCTTCCGGCTCAATGGATACACCAAATCTTCTCTTATAAAAATTCTGCACTGCCTCCAGAAGAAACGGGCGGTCTGTCAGTGCATATTTATAATTTTCCGGATCTTTTGCCGCCTCTGAAACAGCTTCCATGATATGAGGTGCCGGCTTGAAATCCGGTGTGCCGACGGAAAGATTATAAACTTTCTTTCCCGCCTTCACCATCTCTTCTTTCTTTTCATTCAATATTGCAAAAATTCCTGCCTGAAAGCTGTCCGCTTTCTTCGAGAACTCAAATTCCATGATCCTCTCCATCTCCTTCTTGTATATCTCCTGTATCCGCGTCCGCCTGATCCGCAGATACGGTTTCTTCTGCTGTTTCATCTTTCTCATCCGCATCTTTTTCTGCCTGTCCGTTTTTAAAGTCATATTCTTCAAACGCATCACTCGCAGATGAAAGTTCCGGCTTTTTACCTTTTCTGATCCAGATCGCACTGGTCAGCAGGTAAAGTGCCACACAGATCAGGCTGATCCAGGTACCTTCCAGAGTCCTTCCGGCGTATATTCAAACGTGATCGTGTGTGTTCCTTCTGTCACATCAACACCGGTCAGTGCATCTCCGATCATATAATAATCATCGTCTTCGCCATCGATCTTGACGCTCCATCCTTCATCATATGGAAGCGAAAGCATCAGAACGCCGTCTTCGGCCGCTTCCACCGTTCCTTCAAACTTTCCGTCCTCAAATTTTGTGAGCTGTAACTGAGATTTGGCCAGCTCATCATGTACCTGCTGATAGAGTTCCTGATCGCAGGTCCACACTTCCGCTGTCACCGGTCCGCTCTGGTTTTCCTTAAAGGTGCAGGTGACTGTCGCATTGTCGATCGCATCAAAACATCCGAGGTCATACAGATGATCGTTATAAGTGTCATATGTTCTTGTATAATCCGGTGTCGTGATCTCAATGCTGGACACAGATGAGGTCACATCCAGATAAACCTGTTTGCCCGCCGGAAGCACGATTGTATAAGTGCCGCCGTCTTCCATGTCGATCGTCTCTTCCAGTTCAAAAAGATCTTCATCAATACCGGTTGCCATCGTCACAAAATCATTCTGTACCTCAAAATGATCGGTGCTGTCTGTCGTCCAGTCAATAATGTCATCTTTTACCATAAATCCAAGACCCAATGCCCCGCTGTTCTTATACAGATTCATATCGCCTTCCTGATCGACTTTCTCCATCTGATAGAGCTGATCGGTTCCGCGGCTCGAGAGCACATATTTTACGCCGAAAATATCATTGACCAGTTTGGTAAATCCATTATAACCGTTTTTATTCGTTCTCGCCTCAATACCGAGACCTTTGCACATATCAACCGTAGCTGCCGGCATTGTAGAGGAAAACAGAACCACGCCGTCCGCTCCGAGAAACATATTCTCGTCACGCATACGGTTGCTGTCAATCTCGCTTCGATAGAAATTATCCTGATTTCCCTGTCTGCCTTCCTGTCGTTCGGTTGTTTTTTCATAGGCGATCTGTTCATCCAGATAGGTACTTCGTCCCACAGTTCCGTTGCAGAATACACCAAAGATCGCATAACTTACCATTTCCACCGCTGCCAGGAAAAAGAAAAGAGAGCGGAAGACCTCCCGGTGCATTTTCCCAAGGCGATAGATCAGCATCGCCATACCATAGAGGATCAGAAGTCCGATGGTGATGCCATACGTATACAGTTCCCGTTCGCCAAGTCCGGTCACTGCAGAATAGATGGCAAACGCAAGCGGTGCTGCCATCGCCAGAAGAATCTGCCATACCTTAAACTTATGCATATGCCTCCAGGCATCAAATGCCATCGTGAGCATCAGGAAAATATAGATAAATGCAAAACGGTTCGGCAGTCCGTTCTGTACATGGAAACCATGCCAGATATAGTTGAGCACATTGACATCAAAGCTTGCATAGAGCAGCACAAGCAGTGCCGTCTTTGCGATCCGTTCACGCAGCTTGATATTTTTATCCAGCAGATACAGAACAGCCAGGATCAGCGTCACCGTTCCGCAGAATGCATTGACACCGATCTGGTCGTCCGCAATGTTGATCGGTTCGCAGAATGCAAACTGGCTCGTCAGCTGCGATAAATTATTAACAAACAGCTTGATCGGGCTTGGAAAACTGTTCTCTGCAGACTCCGTAACGCCAAGTGCGACATAGGCCGGCAGCAGTACCACGGCAGCCATACCTCCTGCAAGCAGGGCATGCCAGCCGAAATTGACTGCTGAAGTAATGATGTTTTTGATCTCTCTTGCACTGATCCACAGAACCACAAAATAAAGGCAGGAAAACAGGCAGAGCATAAAGCCGATGTAATAGTTGCAGTATAATGCATAAAACAGGGAAAGGCAGAACAGACTGTCCCTCTCTCCTTTTAAAATCCGCTCGATCCCCATCATCACAAGCGGCAGCATGGCAATGCTGTCCAGCCACATCAGGTTGAAATAGTATCCGATGATAAAGCTACCAAGAGAAAACATCAGCGAGAACACAAGCGGCATGTAAGTCTGGCCTTTGCTCTTCGTACTGAAATACCAGGCAGAGGTAAGACCACAAAGTCCGATCTTGATCACGATCAGAAGTGCCATCGCATCCATCATATTTCTCTTCGGGAAAAGCACAATCAGGAAATTCAGTGGGCTCGCCAGATAATAGGCATACGTTGCCCAGAAATTAAAGCCCAGTCCTCCTCCAAAAGAATAGCGAAGGGAAGTTCCCTGTTCCAGTTTTTCATGGAATTCCGTAAAAAACGGAAGATACTGGTGGAGTGAATCGATGATCAGCACACCATGATCTCCAAACGGAAATACCTGATTGACTGCAAATGCCAGTGCGATCGTCAGTGCCGGAATGGCAAAGCCGAGGATGCAGCAGTTGCGTTTTACCGGATTTACCGGTGCCTTCTCTTTTTCCGAGAATACAAACACTTTGCTGAAAATATAGTTCAGCACCAGCACAACCACCTGAAGTGCCAGCTTGGAACCCACTTCCGGAATGCCAAACAGACAGCTCAGAAAAACAACGCCGAACACTTCGATAAACATCGTAGAGAGACGCATTCCGATAAAACTGCCCATTTCCACAGCCAGTTCCCGCACTCCATGCGTGCGGCTTTCAAAAACAAACTGTTTGTTGACTGCGTATGCAAACAGGATAGAGAGAAAGATCGCCAGCACATTTGCAAGCGTCATATCAACCCCAAGTACAGTTCGCAGCAGGGCATAACTTCCAAGATTTACAAATGTCGTACACCCGCCAAAGAAAATATAGCGGATGCCCTGATTACGGTACAATTTTTTTATAAATTCTGCCATATTACCTTCCTTACTTTTTCTGTAAAGCGGATTCTTATGATCCGCCGCACTACGTTTTTTGGATGCTTTGATCTTTACACAGAACAAAAACAAAGTCCACACCCTGATCTTTGCATCCACATCTTTTCCAGTATATATCGACCGGCAGCAAAATGCAAGGTTTAAAGAGCGATGCCCTCCTGCAAAGAGAAGGCATAAATGATTTTTTCCTTTACTTCATGCCCGGTCGTCTGTTTCAGTGCCTTTGCATAGTAATCAAGCTGTGCCTGATAGCGGTCTTTTAACTTCTGTTCCTGTCCTTTTAAAACCCGGTCCGTCTTATAGTCCAGCAGAACGATCTGGTCTCCTTCATAAAACCATGCATCAATGATTCCCTGTACCAAAACCATTTCTTCTTTATCCCACTGCGGCCGGATATCCGATGCCGGCACACCGATCACAAACTGTTTTTCGCGATAAAGCTGACCTCTTCTGGCCGCATCTGCCGCCCGTTTCCCGATATCGGTTCGGAAAAAGTGCACGATCGCCGGAATGTTCAAAAGCGATATCTCTTCTTCGCTTATCTGCTTTTTCTTTTGAAGTTCCAAAAGCTGTGCTTCCACCTGTCGGACCGTATCCGCTGCCGTAAAATCAAGCCGCTGCATCACATGATGCATGGCAGTTCCTTTTACCGCCCCACTCTTTTCTTCTTTTGCCTCCAAAAAATTTTGGGACTGTTGCCGTATCTTCCGGTTCTTTTATCAGTACGATCCCCTGATTTTCCGATTCTTCTTTCTGCTCCTGTATCTGACTTTGACGCTTGATCTCTGAAACCGAACATTTTCCCTGAATCTCCAGCCTTCCTTCATATGGATAGATTTTCGCACTCTCCTGCGTCATCCAGGCAAGAAAAGCGGCATATCCTTCCTCCTTTTCAAAAAGGTGATCTCTGAACTGCTGCAAGATCGTATCGCCGTGGTTTTCCTCATCCAGTTTTTCCCGGTACAGGTCATCTACGCTATATTTGCGGATTGGAATTTCTGACTGTATCCTTCTTCATAGAGCACAGAACGCAGATCCATTCGAGCATCGATGCGGCATTTTTAATCTCCAGATAAGACAGCTGCTTTTTTCCTGCCCCGCCGCTCCATTTTGAGAGCGTATCTTCCATTTTTTTGAGACTTCCGCTCAAATAGAGCTTTTCTTTTGCACGTGTCACCGCCACATAGAGGACTCGCAGTTCTTCCCCGAGACTTTCCGTCAGCAGTATCTGCTGGATCGCTTTCTTTAAGATTGTCGGTGCCTTGGTCCGAAGCAGCGGATCAACGACGTCACAGCCCACGCCATAATTCTGGTGGATGGCGATCGTACTTCTGGCATCCTGCCGGTTAAATGCTTTTCCGAGTCCTGCCACAAAAACGACCGGAAACTCCAGTCCCTTGCTCTTATGGATGCTCATGATCCGCACCGTATTCTCTTCTTCTCCGATTGTACTTGCCTCACCGAAATCCACTTCATATTTCTGCAGATTTTCGATATATCGCACAAAATTAAACAGACCGCGGTAGCTGGTACTCTCATAAGCTGCCGCCTTTTCTGCGAGCATCTCAAGATTTGCCTTTCTCTGCGATCCCGCCGGCATCGCACATACATAGTCAAAATATCCGGTTTCTTCGTAAATTTTCCACAGAAGCTCGTGCATCGGCGTATACGGCACACAACTGCGGAAATGTTCCAGCACTTTAAAAAACTTCTGAAGTTTTCTCTTAAAATCCCGTCGCTGCCCGCATTTTCATACGCCCGGCACGCTTCATAATAAGAAACTTCCGGATTCTCCGTACGGATCTTCGCCAGTTCTTCTGTCGCAAACGTGCCGATTGGAGACGTCAGCACTGCGGTAAACGGAATATCCTGTCTTGGATTATCCAGGACACGCAGAAAGGACAGCACCGTACGCACTTCCAGTGCCGAAAAATAACCGCTTCTCGTCCCGGTGTACGCCGGAATCCCCATATCCGATAAAACTGCCAGAAATTCTTCTGCCCAGCCGCTTAAGGAACGCAGCAAAATGACGATATCGCGATATTCTGCTTTTCGGTAATGCCTGCTTTCTTTGTCATAGACCAGCTCTCTTCCGACGATCGCTTTGATCTGTCCGCCGATCATACGTGCTTCGGCCTCTCTTGCATTTGTCTCTGTCACCGAATCTGCATCAAAGAGCAGGATCTCACTTCCGGAAAGCGGAGATTTTGCTGCCGTCAGATCATCCATCTCAACATTGGTGACCAGTTCTGGAAATTCGATCCCGGCATAGAGTGCCGCATTATCATCATATTCTACATTTCCGAGATTCCGGTGCATGATCTTGCGAAAAATAAAATTGACATCAAAGAGCACTTCCTTTCGGCTTCGGAAATTTTTGTGCAGCTCGATCTTCTGATTTTCGGAGTCTTCCGTCGTATAGGTATCGTATTTTTCCATGAACAGCTCCGGGCAGGCAAGACGGAACCGGTAAATGCTCTGCTTGACATCACCAACCATAAACAGATTGTTCTGCCCCATGCTGCATCTGGAAATGCTGGTCAGGATCAGCTCCTGGACCATGTTGCTGTCCTGATATTCATCGATCATGATCTCTTCGAACTGCTTTGAAAAAGCCAGTGCCGCTTCACCTGGTACCATATTTCCATTCTCTTTTTTTCACCAGGATCTGCAGTGCCAGATGTTCCAGATCTGAGAAATCCAAAAGATTTCGCTCCCGTTTTTTCTCCGTAAACCGCAATCCAAACTCGGATGCCAGCATCAGAAGCATCTGTGCGGACACTTTTCCCGCCTTCAGCTCTTCTAACATCTCCTGCGGACTCTGGTAAAAATACTGCTCCTGCAAAGAGGCAATGCCTTTTTGATCTGATCACGCAAAAGCTTTACCTGTTCCCGCTTTTCATCCGATACTTCTTCATCTTTTTTTCTGGAAAGCACTGCAAATTTTCTGATGTTCAGAACGTCTGGCATATTCTGCGTAATCATTGCCTTTCGAAAGCTGTTTTAAGATCTCGCCATCCTGCTCCAGGGCATCTGCGTACATCCACGTCCGTACGGCGAATTTTGCGACTTTCAGGGCTTCTTTTCGGATCATTTCCAGATCATTCAGGGTCTGATCGACCTGCTCACAGATCATTTTCATCCATTCACTTGAGATCAGATCTTCCAGTGTATCAATATCATAATTTTTCTTACATTCTTCCAGCCATTCTTCCGGCCATGGATGACTTCTGGAAAATTCATAGACCTGCCAGATCATTTCGATCAGATTCTCATCATTTTTTCCGTTTGCAAAACATTCCACAAACTGTAAAAAGTCCGTATCGCCCTCCCGATACTTTTCTTCCAGAAGCTCTTCCGCCGTATCTCGCCGCAGAAGTTTTGCCTCTCCTTCATCCACGATGGAAAACGCCGGATCCAGATCGATCAGATGAAAATATGTTCGAAGCACCGACTGACAGAAACTGTCGATCGTCGTGATCTGTGCATGGAAAAGCAGCGTTTCCTGCCTTTGCAGATTCTCGTTATCCGGATCTGCGAGCAGCCTTTTCTGGATTTCCAGTCCGATCCGCTCACGCATCTCTGCCGCCGCAGCTCTTGTAAACGTCACGATCAGCAGACGGTCAATATCCACCGGATGTTCCCTGTCCGTGATCTTCTGCAAAATACGCTCTACCAGAACGGCTGTCTTTCCGGAACCTGCCGCCGCCGAGACCAGAATATTCCGGTTTCGAAGCCAGATGACCTGCTTCTGTTCTTCTGTCCACAGATTTCCCATCAAAAATCCCCTCCTTCTCGCAAAAATTCCCAGATATCATCCGGATCCAGTTCTTTGAGCCTTCGGTAATGCATGCCCGGTATTTTCCGATCAAAACCGCAGATATCTTTAAATTCACAGTAATCGCAGGCTGTTTTTCCTTTCTTTTCATAAGGATTGATCTTTACATCTCCCTCAAGGATCGCACATCCGATCGCCCGCATCTTCTCTTCCACAAATTTCGAAAGTGTCAAAAACTGCTCTTCGGATGCCACACTCGCATAGCGAGAATAGCTGCCGTCTTTGTTTCTGGCAACCGGAATGACCTCGGATGTTTTCTCCAGACTGCGGTCAAGTGCTTCTACCACTTCACTTTCTGCATTGACAAGACCATTTGGACGCAGCTCTTTCAAAATCCGTTTTTCCAGCTCTTCTTCGCTCTCCCCATGCTTCTGATCCACGATGGATCTTTCATTGCATAATAGAAGATGCCTGCCGGTTTTATTTTTTTATCCGGATGAATGCGTTGTTCCATCTCCAGTGCCGCATTCAGATAAACGACAAGCTGCATCTGCAGTCCGTAATAAAATTCCTGTAGATCAAACACTTTATTTCCTGATTTATAATCTACGACTTTTACCAGAACTTCATCCTCCGTTTCGTACAGATCAATGCGGTCGATCCGCCCTTTCAGCCGCATCGTCTCTTCGTCCGAAAGTGCGATATTCACCGCCTTCAAGTCCGAAGAACTTAAAAACGGCACTTCAAAATTGGACGGAATAAAGTTTCCGGCACGCACCTGCCTGGTCAGTGCCCAGATCGTGCGTTCCATGATCCGCTTCATGCGGCGGATCACATATTCATTTCTGGCACTGGAATGCAGAAGTTGATGCATAAGCTTCGGAAACCTCTTCTACCGTCTCCGCCGCCAGACGTTTCTGTTCTTTCTCCGGAATGTTAAACCAGGTATATTCGCTCGCCTCCACTTTTCGTGCGTAAGACTCCAGCACCTTATGGAAAATATTCCCCATATCCACCGGCTGGAATACAAACAGATCTCTTTGCGATACCCGAAGACCATAATTCAGAAAATGTGCATAGGAGCACGCCGAAAATTTCTCCAGCCGACTGACACTGTTGACCAGCGTCTGTCCGTAAAGCCGTTTTGCCGTCGTCTTTGACATCGGCTCCGTCTTTCCATGCAGAAAGGCCGCATCCAGCAGCTTTTTCGCCAGATCCTGATATTTTTCCTGTCCTTCGTACCATCCAAACAGACTGGCCGCCGTCTTCTCCACGCTTCCAAGTGCCGCTTTTCTCAGTCCGTCCGCCAGATGCACAATCCCGCTCTCTGCCGTTGTGATCCTTGCAAGCGGATCTTCGATCAGATCTTCATCCTGAAGCGTCAGCTGCGGAAACATCCTTAAAATACTTCCGACCACATAGGAAGGACGCAGCACTCGTCCGTCCAGCCCCATCCTTCCGTAAGAAAGATAAAGCTTTGCCGATGGTTTTGTTAGATTCAGATACAGATAAAACTTCTGGATATAACTGTTTTCTCTTGCCGTCGGTGCCAGTTCCATGCCAAGCTCGGATAAGGTTTCCCGGTCCATATCGGAGAGAATACTTGGTTTTTCTTTCTTTTTCGGCACCCAGCGTCATTCAGCCCCAGAAAAAACAGTACTTTGATGTCCTTTAACCTGGTACGCTCGATATCGCCGACCAGCACACAGTCCATCGTCGGAGGATCATGCCAACCTTGGCCTCCTCAAATCCGGCATCGAGGATTTCGGTATATTCCTGAAGGCTCATCGGCTCGTCACCAAGCAGCTCCACCAGTTTGTCAAACAGCTCGATCACTATGCCGTAGATCTGCTCGTATTCTCTTGCAAGGTCATAAGCCTCTTCCTGCTCAAATTTTTCCCGGTAATCCTGCATTTTCTGCTCAATACCATAATGCACCATCAGATCATAAAGTGCTTCTGTTTTCTGACGCACCGTCCCGTCCTTTTCTCTGACCTGATCCACAAAGGCAAGCAGCGGCGGCAGGATCTTCTCTTTGAACGGTTCTTCCTGTTCATCCCACGGCTCTTCCCAGCGTCTGCGGCTGTTGATCCCATTTGCCAGCACATAGTTTTCCAGCTGGTCGATCTCATCCTTTTTTAGCCCCGCAAGCCCGGTTCGCAGATAACGGAACATACTTTCATAGCGAAAGCTTTTGGCTGCGATCTGAAGGGCCGCCCGCAGAAATTCAACCAGCGGATTAAGAGGAGCTTCCTGGTGCGGTCGATAAAACACGGAATGCCTTTCTGCTGCAATTCCTTTTTCATATGGTCACCAAATGATTCCATATCCCCGGTGATCACGGCAATATCCCGGTAACGCAGATTCTCTTCACGCACCAGATGCCAGATCGTCCGTGCCGCAAATTCTGCCTCTGCTTTCGCATCTCTTGCCACATGCAAAGACAGCTCCCGCTCCAGCTTCTGTGAATCTTGGGCTTCATAAATCTGATTGCCCGGTCGGAACAGATGTCTCTCCAGAAAGCGAAGTGCCGGTGCACTTCTGAAACGGATGCTTCCTTCTTTTCCGAGCACTTCCGGCTTTTCCAGCATACAGCCACATTCTTTTGCCGCCCCGGCCAGCTGCTGTATCGTCTTTTTGCTCAGATAAGAGAGTTTATGCATGGAAACCTTTTTCATCGGATCTTCCCAGGCATCCAACGTCACCGTGACATAGATTTTCTCCGCCGTCTGCATCAGTTCCCTCAGCAGCTTGTTCTGGATCGGCGTAAATCCGGTAAATCCATCCAGGGCGACCACACAGCCTTTTAAAATTTCAGATTTTTTTACGACATAACAGAGCTCTTCCAGGATCTCTTCCGAAGTAATGTACTTTCCCTGAAGTTCTTCCTGAAATCCCTCATACAGGTTTCGAATATCCTGTAATTTATAAGATAATGCATCTTTTTTCCCCGAACGCAGCTGCTCATCCAGTTCTTCCAGTGAAACATCATACTGCTTCAGCTCAGAAATGATGGATTTGACCTGCGAAATATAGCCGGGCTTGCGAAAATTTCGTCCAAGCACCGTCAGATCATTTTTCTGACGGGATGCCACACGCCGCAGCAGCAGATTCTTTCCGGTGTCCTCCAGAACGGTGTGTGTATCCACCCCGACTTCCTCAAAGATCCTCCATGCCAGACGCAAAAAGCTCTGCACATCAATATTTAAAATTCCCCTGTTTGGATGCAGTTCTACGAGTTCCCGCTGTGTCTGCATGGTAAACTGCTCCGGAACGATCACGATAAACTCCCGGTCCGGCTCCCGTATGGACTGCTCTATGATTTTTTTATAAAGTGTATACGATTTTCCACTGCCGGATGGACCGTAGATCAACTGCAATGACATAAGCATTTCCCTTCCTGTGTCCTGTTTTGCCTGATGCTGCAAAGTGGTCCCGCACAAAGTACAGAACCACTTTTTTCACAGTAAGAATGCCGGAGGCATCCTGTTTCCTATCTTGCCTGAAGATGAGTCAGTCTTTCTTTTACCTGATCCATCATCTGGCTGTATTTCTCTAATTTTGCACGTTCCTCTGCAACTTTGCTCTCCGGTGCCTTGCTCATGAAACGCTCATTGCTCAGCATGCCGTTGACACGTGCCAGTCTTTTGTCAGACGCTGTTCTTCTTTTTGCAGACGCTCGATCTCTTTGTCGATGTCAACCAGTTCTGCAAACGGCATATAGATGACTGCCTCCGGAAGCACGGCAGATACTGCATCTTCGTCGATGCCGCTGCGGTCTGCCTGAACCGTCACTTCGCTTGCACTTCCAAGGGTTGCAAAGAATACTTTTCCGTTTTCGAACGTATTTCTCACATTCTCGCTTTCGGATACGACAAATACTTTTGCTTTCTTGCTTGGCGGTACGTTCATGCCTGTACGCACGTTTCGGATACCGCGGACTGCCTCTTTGATCATCTCAACGGCTGCCTCATCCTCTGCAAAATGCCACTCTTTAGTGAACTCCGGCCATTTGGAGATCATGATGGATTCTTCCTCGGACTGCAGCGTGCAGAAGATCTCTTCTGTGATAAACGGCATATACGGATGCAGCAGTTTCAGAGCATTTACCAGAACCGTCTTCAGTGTCCAAAGTGCTGCTGATTTTGTGGTATCCCCGTCATTGTACAGACGCGGTTTTACCATCTCGATGTACCAGTCGCAGAATTCTTCCCAGATAAAATCATACACTTTCTGAACGGCAATACCCAGTTCATATTTATCCATGTTCTCGGTTACTTCTTTTGCCAGTGTATTGACTTTGGAGAGGATCCATTTGTCGGCTGCCGTCAGCTGATCTTTCGGCATTTCACCCGGAACTTCTGCTTTTTCAAGGTTCATCATGATAAATCTGGATGCATTCCATACCTTGTTTGCGAAGTTACGGCTTGCTCCACACGCTCCATGTAGAAACGCATGTCATTTCCTGGAGCATTTCCGGTGATCAGTGTCAGACGCAGGGCATCTGCTCCGTACTGGTCAATGATTTCCAGCGGATCAATACCGTTTCCTAAAGATTTACTCATCTTTCTTCCCTGGGAATCACGCACCAGACCATGGATCAGTACATGATGGAACGGCACTTTTCCGGTCTGCTCGATCGCAGAAAATACCATACGGATCACCCAGAAGAAAATGATGTCATATCCGGTTACTAGCACATCGGTCGGATAGAAGTAATCAAAATCTTCGGTCTTATCCGGCCAGCCAAGTGTGGAGAACGGCCACAGTGCGGAAGAGAACCAGGTATCCAGTGTGTCTTCATCCTGTTTAAAGTGTGTGCATCCGCATTTCGGGCAGACCTTCGGCATTTCTTTTGCAACGACCACTTCGCCGCACTCGTCACAGTAATATGCCGGAATTCTGTGTCCCCACCAGAGCTGTCTGGAAATACACCAGTCACGGATGTTCTCCAGCCAGTGCAGATAGATCTTGTCAAAACGATCCGGTACAAAATTCAGCTCGTTCTTTTTCAGTAGACTTC
>ENA-OQAZ01001137-OQAZ01001137.1-human-gut-metagenome-genome-assembly--contig:-NODE-1137-length-13382-cov-3.540702_pt1 | contig 13382 bp, 17 predicted proteins | sample MGYA00242737_ERZ504531 | MGnify/ENA primary metagenome ERZ504531 (study PRJEB26092, sample SAMD00036244) | human gut metagenome | host: Homo sapiens | study: EMG produced TPA metagenomics assembly of...
CTTGCTCCAACAGACATCATAGTCGGAGCATAAGCATCCATACGTCCGCTGGTTGTCGGACCTGCAGACCCGATAACCTGACCTGGTTTTGCCGGTGTAGGACCTACATAGTAGATCGTAGCATCTGTCGGATCAAATGGAATCTTTTCTCCTCTTGCCAATGCTTCACACATACGTTTATGTCCTGCATCTCGTGATGTATAAATGGTTCCTGTCAGGTAAACTGTATCACCTGCATGGAGTGTTTTTGCCAGTTCTTCTGTAAGAGGCAGTGTAATATGTTTTTCCATTTAAATCACCTCCGTTTTATGGCGTGTTACATGGCAGTTAATATTGATCGCACATGGCATACCTGCGATATGTGTAGCCATGGTTTCGATGTTCAGACCAATTGCTGTTGTCTTTCCGCCAAATCCCTGCGGTCCAATACCCAGTTTGTTTACTTTTTCCAGCATTTCTTTTTCAAGGTCTGCATAGAACGGATCTGGATTTTCAGAATCGATCGGACGCATCAGTGCTTTTTTAGCCAGCAGTGCTGCTTTATCAAAAGTTCCTCCGATACCAACACCTACAACCATAGGAGGGCATGGATTCGGACCTGCTGTTTCTACCGTCTCAAGGATAAAATCTTTGATTCCCTGAAGTCCGGCAGATGGTTTGAACATGCGGATTGCACTCATGTTTTCACTTCCGAAACCTTTTGGTCCTACTGTGATCTTGATCTGCTCGCCCGGAACGATTTCTGTGTAGATCATAGCCGGTGTATTATCACCTGTATTTCCTCTGCGGACAGGATCTTTTACAACGGATTTTCTCAGATAACCTTTGTCATATCCGCGGCGTACACCTTCGTTGATCGCATCTGCGAGATCTCCGCCTGTGATATGTACATCCTGACCAATCTCCAGGAATACACATGCCATACCGGTATCCTGACAGATCGGTACGCACTGTGTATCAGCGATTTCATAATTTTCAATGATCTTGTCCAGTACTCCCTGGGCAATTTCCCAGTCTTCGCACGCTCTGCAGTTTTTGATCGCACATTTCACATCTTCCGGAAGATGCTCATTTGCTTCGATACAGAGCTTTTCGACTACATCTGTAATCTGGCTTGCCTGAATTTCACGCATGTTATTTCTCCTCTCATTATCTACAGGAGCTGCTCATGACAGCTCCCGTAAATGAAAATATAATGATGCCAGGATCAAAAGCCTGAAACCACGATGTGCTTGCACAAGAGTGGTTTTATAGCATCTTTTTACTTAATTATGCACTTACCACTTCACCTGTGATTTTTCTTTCATGTCTTGCATAATGAGGAAGCAGCATCGGAGATACTTCGTTTGTTTCTACTCCTGCTTCTTTCAGTTCTTCATCGTATGCTTTTACATGATCCAGGTTCATCTCACCAAGTTCTACGTCTTTGTATTTTGCAGCTGCTTTTTTACCTGCATTTCTGCCGAATACGATGACATCGAGCAGAGAGTTACCCATCAGTCGGTTGGTTCCGTGGATTCCGCCTGCTGCCTCTCCTGCAACCAGAAGGTTCGGGATTTCTTTTGTAAATCCGTCTCCTGTGATCTCCAGTCCACCGTTCTGATAATGAAGAGTCGGGTAGATCACGATCGGTACTTTTCTCATATCAATGCCATAGTTCATGTACATACGGAACATAGCCGGGATTCTCTTTTCGATGGTTCCCTCACCGCCGAGGATCTCGATCATCGGAGTATCCAGCCATACACCTTTTGCTCCGCCCGGAACTTCTACGCCACGTCCTTCGCTGCACTCACGGATAACACCGGAAGCGTTGACATCACGAGTTTCCAGCGGATGGATGTAAGCTTCTCCGTTTGCATTAACCAGCTGTGCACCTACGGAACGAACTTTTTCTGTTACCAGAGCACCCAGGATCTGTGACGGATAAATAGCTCCTGTCGGATGATACTGAATAGAATCCTGATATAACAGGGAAGCACCTGCACGGTATCCCAGGATCAGACCATCGGCTGTTGCACCGTAATGGTTGGATGTCGGGAATCCTGATAATGCATTCTTCCTGCACCACCTGTTGCGATAACAACAGTTTTTGCTCTTGCAACAGAGTAATCTCCTGTCTCCATGTTCAGAAGAACAGCACCTGCAACCTGTCCTTTGTCATCTTTGATCAGTTCTACAGCAGAAGTAAATTCTACAACCGGAATTCCACGGTTGATCACTTCGTCACGCAGCGTACGCATGATCTCTGCCCCGGAATAGTCCTTTGCAGCATGCATTCTCTTTCTGGAAGTTCCGCCGCCGTGTGTAGTTACCATTCTTCCGTCTGCATCTTTATCGAATTCAACACCCAGCTCATTCAGCCATTTAATTGCATCCGGAGCTTCCATTACCAGTCTCTTTACAAGTTCTGGTTTTGCAGCAAAATGTCCGCCGCCAAAGCAGTCCAGATAATGCTGTACCGGTGAGTCATTTTCTTTATCTGCTGCCTGAATACCACCCTCAGCCATCATGGTGTTTGCATCACCGATACGCAGTTTGGTAACGATCATTACGTTGGCACCTGCTTTGTTTGCTTCGATAGCACAGGAAGAACCTGCACCGCCTCCGCCGATAACCAGTACATCTACGTCATAATCTACTTTTGTAATATCCACTTTATCTTTTATCAGACGGCTTGTAGAATGAAGCATTTCTGCCAGCTGCAGAGGAGCTTTCTGGCCTTTGTTTGCTCCTACCTTGATTTCAGCAAACGCATCTGGGTTATAATCTGGATGGAATTTTTTCAAAAGAGCGTCTTTTTCGTCTGCTGTCAGACGTCTCGGCTCTGTAGCCATACGCTCCGCTCTTGTAGCCTCTACCTTTTTGATAGACTCCATCATATTTTCCGGATATGGTGCATACATATTTTACGCCCTCCTATTTCTCAATTTCTCTGTTGTTGTAAAGTTCCTGCATCTCTGTGATCGGTTTCTGCATGATCTGTTCGATCAGTTCATCATAAGCACCTTTGTGGATCTCTTCCACTCTCTCGGTAAGATGTTTTGCTTCCGGTGCAATATATTTTCCTGTCAGACGTCTTGCCAGAAGACCTACCATCGGATGAGAAATACCAGCCGGGCATCTTACAGAACAACATCCGCAGCTTACACAGTCGAAGGATTCTTCTGCACATTTTTCAAATTCGCCTCTCTGAGCGTATGCAATATACTGCATAACATTCAGGTTCTGTGTACATGCTTTTGTACATGCATTACATCCGATACAGCTGTAGATTTCCGGATACAGTTCCATCATGATCTGCTCGGTCGGTCTGATCTCTTCGATGTCGTAAGTTCTCTTGTCTGTCGGGAAGAATGGAATGCTTGCTACATACATACCTTCCTGAACCTGTGTCTGACAGGCAAGACATGTTTTCAGTTCGTTCTGTCCTTTGATTCTATAAATAGTTGCACATGCTCCACAGAATCCATGACGGCAGCCACATCCTCTTTTCAGGATGTAGCCTGCATATTCCATAGCTGTCATGATTGTTAAATCTGCCGGAACACTGTATTTTTTACCGAAAAAATATACATTTACCATTTCCTGCATTTTGTCGTACCATTCCTTTCTGTACTTTGTCTAGTGATCCTTTTCTTAGTACTCGTTCGGCAACTCGTCTACTTCATCGCAGCGGAATACCGGACCGTCTTTGCAGACATATTTGGAACCGATGTTGCAGCGTCCGCATTTACCGATACCACATTTCATACGAAGTTCCAGTGTTGTATAGCACTGAGAACGGTTGAAGCCCAGCTCTTCCAGTCCTGCAAGTACAAACTTGATCATGATTGGCGGTCCGCAGACCAGAGCGGTCTTATCTGTTGAAAAACCGATTTCTTTCAGGTAAGTCGGAACAAATCCCACATGGCCGTCCCAGCTTCCTGCGGACGTCGATCGTCAGATGTACATTGACACCCGGAGTCTTTGCCCATACTTCCTGGATCTCTTTCAGTTTTACGAGGTCATCTGCGGAACGTGATCCGTACAGGATGTCAACCGTTCCGTAGTCATCACGATTATCCAGTACATAGTTGATAACGGAACGCAGTGGTGCAAGTCCGATACCACCGGCGATAAACAGCAGATTTTTGCCTTTCAGCTCTGTATCTACCGGGAAATTATTTCCGTAAGGTCCACGGACAGTAATCTCATCGCCAACTTCCAGGCTGTGCAGACAGTCTGTCAGTACACCACATTTTTTAATACTGAATTCCTGATATTCTTTATTTGTAGGGGATGAAGTAATGGAAAACATTGCCTCTCCGATACCCGGTACACATACCATTGCACACTGTCCAGGCATATGTTCGAACAGTTTTCCGCCGCCCGGAGCAGTTACACAGAATGTTTTTACATCCGGTGTTTCCTGCGTGATCTTTGTGATCACACCAACCTTCGGAATCAGTGTATCCAGTGTATAATTTTTATGACAGGTACATTCGCTCATTACTGTTCACCTCCCATGCTTTTGATAACTTTAACGATATTTAAAGAGGACGGGCATTTCTCCACACAACGTCCACATCCAACGCAGGAATACATGCCATCATTGTTTGCCGGGAAATAAACCAGCTTGTGCATGAATCTCTGACGGAAACGCTGCATCTGGCTTGTACGGTTGTTTCCGTGAGCCATCATTGTGAAATCAGAGTACATGCAGGAATCCCAGCAACGGTATCTCTGAACACCGTGTCCTGTATCATAATCCTTGATATCGTAGCACTGGCAGGTCGGGCATACAAAAGTACAGGTTCCACATGCAAGACATGGTTTGTACAGCTCTTCCCACTTCGGAGAATTGAATTTCTCTTCCAGTTTGTCTCCGCCCCATCCTTCCAGGGAAAGATTGGAGTACGGAAGTTTTTCTACGATTGCACGGATGTTGTTCTTTTCTTCTTCCAGCTTGTCGCTGTCGGCATCTGCGTTTTCCAGCAGGCTTTCCACTGCTTTTGTCAGTGCCTCACCTTTTTCTGTGATTGCTTTCCAGATCAGGTCGTCACCCAGCATCCATACAGCAACGTCTGCCGCTGATTTTTCCGGATCTGCACAGTCTACGCCAAATACCTTACAGAAACAGCTTTCTTCCGGTTCATGACATGCCATGGCAACGATGATTCCGTGATCTCTTCTTGCAGCATAAAATGTATCGATCGGATCAGCTAAAAATACTTTATCCAGTACTTCTACACCTTTGATGTCGCAGCTTTCATGCCAAATACAACAAACTCCTGATCCTGTAATGCCTGAGGCTCGATCTTGATGTCTTTGCCTTCTCTCTCACAGCTATACAGATTTTCGCTCTGTGGGAAGAATACATCTTTTGGAGATTTTACGGTCTTTAAAGTTTCAACGTCAACTTCTGCGTCTTCGCTCCAAGGTCCGAAATTTACCTGTCCTGCTCTTCTGATCGGCAGATACAGTTCTTTTGTTTCTGCGATTGCACGGAATAATGCCGGCAAATTACTTTTCGCTATCTTGTACATACATTATCCCCTTTCTCCAACAATGCTTGGCTCTACATCGTCAAATGTAAAGTTTGTCAGTGGTGCTTTCGAATCTGTATCCTCTCCTGCCTGATATTCTCCGTAGAATTTGTCAATATCTTTGATAAATTTACGGTTGAACAGATGCAGCGGAATACCCTGCGGACATACACGGCTGCACTCGCCACAGTCCGTACAACGTCCTGCTACGTGGAATGCACGGATAATGTGGAACATCTTCTCTTCGAAATCATCCACATTTGCCTTCTGTGCACTGTCGAATTTTGTGCTGTCAAACACACATTTACGGCAGCTGCATGCCGGACATACGTTACGGCAGGCATTACAGCGGATACATTTTGATAATTCGTTCTGGAAGAATGCAAATCTCTCTTCCGGAGACATTGCTTCAATCTTCTCTACTTCTGCAAAACGATCTGCATCTTTGGTATCTTTGGATTCGCCGATCAGCTCATCGTATACCTGATGCTCTTTTCCTTTGCAGACATGGCAGCGTCCCAGCATTGCAGATGCATAAGTGCAGTCTTTTCGCCATAAATTGTCTGGATCGTCAGAGTTTCTGCATCATCTGTCATCTCGGCACCTGTAATGCTTTCGATACCTTTGATGCCCTGCTCTCTGATCTTTTCGATGGACAGTTTACCTTTACATCCAACACCGATGATAAAAGCTTTTTCTCTGTCTACACGATGTTCTTTGATCAGCTGGTTAAAGCTGTATGTATCACATGGTTTTAAGAATACCAGCGTTTTTCCTTCCAGCTTGGAAGCTTCGATCATGTATTTGCTCAGGTTTGCACCGCAAAATCCATTGTATACAAAATTCTTCAGCTGGTCTTCGTTTTCAAAATAAGATGGTTCCGGATTATAAGGCAGATCGCCGGCTTTCCAGCCAAGCACGCGTGCCACGGTACCGTCTGCTAACAGTTCTTTCGCACGTTTGATCAATTCTTCCTGCATCTCAAATCCTCCAATCTTACGTTTTTACCAAGAGAATGAATCTTCTCTGCAAACTCGTTCATAGTCTGAGAGAATTTCACACCTTCAGCCGCAGACACCCACTCTACTCGTGTACGTCCATTTTCCACACCGATAAAGTCCAGCATGGAGAACAGCAGTGTCATACGTCTTCTTGCATAATAATTACCTGTACTGTAATGGCAGTCTCCCGGATGGCATCCACACATGATAACGCCGTCCGCACCTTTTTCAAATGCTCTTAAGATAAACATCGGGTTTACTCTGCAAGAGCAAGGTACGCGGATGATCTTTACATCGGCCGGATAAACCAGACGGCTGCTGCCGGCAAGGTCAGCACCTGCATAACTACACCAGTTACAGCAGAATGCTACAATTTTCGGTCTGAATTCAGTATTTTCTATCGACATATTGCATCTACCTCCGCTAAGATCTGTCTGTTAGAGAAGCCCTGCAGATCCATAGAACCGGATGGGCAGGCAACGGTACAAGCACCACAGCCCTGACACAGAGCACTGTTTACCTGGGCAATACGGCGTACTTCACGGATACCGTGGTCGTTTACTTCTTTGTCAATATAGCTGATTGCACCGTAAGGGCAAACATTTGCACATGTAGAACATCCATTACACAGCAGTTCATCTGGTTTTGCAGTACATGGATTGGTCATCAGTTTATCTTTTGCAAGCAGACCAATTGCTTTTACTGCTGCGGCACCAGCCTGAGATACTGTCTCCGGAATATCTTTTGGTCCCTGACATACACCGGACAGGAAGATACCTGCTGTCGGAGATTCTACCGGACGCAGTTTTGCGTGTGCTTCTGTCAGGAAGTTGTTTGTATCGATACTTGCTGTCAGCATGGTAGCGATCTTTCTTACATCCGGGTTCGGCTCGATTGCTGCTGCCAGAACAACCATGTCAGCTTCCATCAGGATCTGTTTGTTGTCCAGAAGGTCAGAAGCCTGTACAAGCAGCTGTCCGTTTTCCTGCGGAACAACCTTTCCTACCTGGCCTTTGATGTAGTGAACGCCATATTCTTCTACCGCACGGCGATAGAACTCGTCAAAGTTCTTACCTGGTGTACGAACATCAATATAGAATACGGTAACATCTACATCCGGATATTTATCACGGATCAGCATTGCATGTTTTGCAGTATACATACAGCAGATTTTAGAGCAGTAGCTCTTTCCTCTTTCATCAGAACATCTTGATCCGACACACTGTACAAATACCATTTTCTTTGGTGCTTTATGGTCTGACATACGCTCCAGATGTCCCTTTGTCGGACCTGCTGCATTCATGATACGCTCCAGTTCCAGAGATGTAATAACATCCGGCTCTGATTGTATGCATATTCATCATATTTATCCAATTTGATCATATCAAAACCGGTTGCTACAACAATTGCACCATATTTCTGTGTGATGATCTCGTCTTTCTGATCGTAATCAATCGCACCTGCCTGACATACCTTTGAGCAGACACCACATTTTCCGGTCTTGAATTTGATACAATGTTCTCTGTCAATAACCGGTACATTCGGGATTGCCTGTGCAAACGGTGTATAGATCGCACTTCTGTTGCTCAGGCCACGGTTAAATTCACTTGGAGTTTTTTTGGAAGGACATTTTTCCTGGCAGACACCACAGCCTGTACATTTATCCATGTCTACGCTTCTTGCTTTTTTACGGATATCAACCGTAAAATCACCTACGAATCCGCTTACTTTTTCTACTTCACTATATGTATACAGCGTGATCTTTTCATGTGCAGAAGCTTCCACCATTTTCGGTGTCAGGATACATGCAGAACAGTCCAGCGTCGGGAATGTCTTATCGATCTGGGACATTCTTCCTCCGATACTCGGCTCTTTCTCCACGATATCTACTTCATATCCGGCATCTGCGATATCAATCGCTGTCTGAATACCTGCGATACCGCCGCCGATAACCAGTGCACGTTTTGTTACACGGCTCTCACCCGGCTGAAGCGGTGCATTTAAGTTTACTTTTGCAACGGCTGCTCTCATAAGGATAACCGCTTTTTTTGTAGCTTCTTCCATATCCTTATGGATCCAGGAACAATGCTCACGGATGTTTGCAATTTCTACCATGTATGGGTTCAGTCCGGCTCTTTCAGCAGCCTTTCTGAATGTTGTTTCGTGCATACGTGGTGAACAGGAACATACTACCATTCCTGTCAGACCTTTTTCTTTAATTGCAGCATCTATTTTTGCCTGTCCTGCTTCAGAACACATATACTGATAATCTTCTGCATGGACAACTCCAGGCTCCAGTTTTGCCATTTCCACTACTTTTTTCACATCTACAGTAGCTGCAATGTTACTTCCGCAATGACAGACAAATACTCCTATTCTCTGCAATGAGTTCACCTCCAACTTTCTCTCATTTATCTCTTATATCTTCTGAACGCACTTACCAGAAGCTGCTGTGGCAGTTCCGGATCCAGAAGTCTGGTATTTCTTCTGCTTTCAGATAATCTGCACCTCTCTGACGCACAACCATCTGTCTTGCTGCATCAATCAGTTTTCCAGGTTTTACATCTCTTGGACATCTTTCTACACATGCGAAGCAGGAAAGACATTTCCACAGAGTTTCGGACTGCATCAATGCATCAATATTTTCTTCTGCTACATAGGATACAAACTGATGTGGCTTGATATCCATTTCATTAAAAGCAGGGCAGGTTGCGGAACATTTGCCGCATTTCATACATTTCTGAGGATTTGCACCGCTGATCTCTTTGATCTTTTCTGCATTATCTCTTGCTGTTTTCATTATTCCTGCACCTCCTCTTTCAGACCCAGTGCCTCTGCAAGCAGTTCTGTAAAGTAATGAACCGGAAGCTTGTTTGCACTTGTGCTGGTGTTCAGATTATACAGGCACAGCGGACAGGCTGTGATCAGTTCTTCTGCTCCCATTCCGGCTGCAGAATCCATGATGCGGTCAACCATTTTTCCGCTCATTTCTTTTTCTTTCAGGGAAATATATCCTCCGCAGCACTCGTTGCGGTAACCGTAAATAACAGGTTCTGCTCCGATCGCACGGATAAAATCTTCAATAATGGTTGGATTTTCCGGGTCATCAAATGTCCAGTACTGAGCTTGGACGAAGAAGCAGACAGCCATAGTAGGCACCTATTTTTCTTCCTGTCAGCGGTTTTACCACTTTTTTCTTTAATTCATCAAATCCCACTCTGTCACGCAGTACCTCTAAATAATGAAGTACGTTTGTCTCACCTTCATAAGGCTGCTCAAGCTGCATATAATTATTTGCTCTTGTGCGGATGTCCTCCACATTTTTCATATCATCATTTACACGTTTGATTACGTGATGACATGCTGAACAAAGCGTAACAAGATCCTGACCTTTTTCTTTTGCATCATTTAATGCACGAACAGAAGAAAGTTTGCTGGCAATCTCATCTGTTCCCAGCGGATATACACCGCCGCAGCACTGCCAGTTTTCAATCTCTTCCAGCTCAAATCCAAGGGCTTTTGCAGATTCTCTGCCGTAACGATCCAGATCTTTCGCTTTTGTTTTCAGAGTACATCCAGGAAAATAACTGTAAACCATTTTTACCTCCTGATGCCGCATATTTGCGATATTTTATTTATAGTAACTTTATACATAACAGAGAATTTTGAAAATTCTGATTTTCATGGATATAATATTCTGTATCGCATACTGCATCCCTTAAAATTCTCTGTTATTTCTCAAACATTCTTTATACCATTATTTGTAACGGTTCCGTCTTTTGACAACCGCAGTACAAAATCCATCAAGTTTCTTTCTCTATGGTGTTTTGTCTGCTGAAATCTTACAGTTCGATCTGTGCAATAACAGATTTCAGTGCATCTGCACTCTTCTTCAGTTTTTCAACTTCTTCGTCTGTCAGAGGTACCGGAACTTTGCCTTTCAGACCGTTCGGGCCGATCATGCTCAGTGTACTTAAGCATACATCATCAATGCCGTATTCACCGTGCATCATAGAAGATACCGTTGCGGTAGAATCATAAGCAGACAGCAGAAGTCCGCACAGACGACATACAGAAGCAGATACTGCATAGAATGTAGCACCTTTGTTTGCAATGATCTTTCCACCTGATTTCTGTACATATTCAAGCATTGCATCTTTATCCAGAGTCGGGATTTCTTTGCCGATATTGTTCATCAGTGTAGTGTACTCATCAATGTTTGCACAGGAAATATGTGCACGTGACCACGGAATGAAAGAAGTATCACCATGCTCACCAAATACATAAGCGTGGATGTTCTTCTGTGCAATATCAAAATGCTCTGCCAGTCCACAGCGAAGTCTTGCTGTATCCAGGATCGTACCGGAACCAACAACCTGATTCTCCGGCAGTCCGGAAATTTTTGTGAATACATAAGTCATGATATCAACCGGATTGCTTACGATTACGTAGAGAGCATTTGGTGCCTCTTTAACAATTTTCGGTGTGATATCTTTGAGAATATTTACATTTGTCTGTGCCAGCTCAATACGTGTCTGACCTGGTTTTCTTGCAATACCGGAGGTGATGATAACGATATTGGAATCTTTCGCATCCTCATATTCACCTGCTTTGATATTGATCGGGTCGCGGAAGCAGGTTCCCTGGATAATATCCATAACTTCTCCTGCTACTTTTTCTTTATTGATATCAATCAGAACGATTTCAGATGCGATATCCTGATTAGATAACGTATAAGCAATTGTAGACCCAACACTTCCTGCTCCAATGATAGTAATTTTGCTGCTCATAAATTACTCCTTTCCTGAATAAGTTTACTGATATTGTCTATTTTTTAACAAACTCTCGTTTAAAACAGGGAGGCCGCAAACTTAAATTAGTAAATTAAGTTGTATACCTCCCATTAAGTTCCAAAATCCGACAATATACTTCCACGCACATCACATGGATGTTATCTGCGACTGCAAGACCGAAGAGCTGCAATTTTATCCGCTTAAATCATAGCTCCCTCCATGCAACGTCTTAAAATATCATACCATGTCAGCAACACTTTCACAAGTAAAAAATGAAAAGTTTTTATCAAAATTTGATATAAGCGTAAATTCAATGGACGCATCTTATATCCCCATATCTAAAGCAAAGGTTTTTTCGATGAATTGGATAATTTTTCTAATTTCTAATATTGTATCAGATATTTCTTCAAATATTCATAAATTTCTATCTCCGTCGGCGGACATCCCTTTACAAAATGCTCAAACCTGCAAGTACAGTTTCCGACCCCCAGTTTCCCGCTTTTACCGCGGTATCCCTGCCCAACAGCAATTTTACAGTTCAGTTTCTCAAACAAACCTTCCTGTTTCAGCATATCCAGTGCCGGGATCAGATAGCCATAACAGGCACTGCAGGACTCCACTTCCTCGACAGCATCCTGCAGTTCAACAATCTTTCGCTCCCTTGGAATATCCACATCCTCCCAGCTCTTCCATACTGTTTTGTGGATATCTTTCACTTCTTTTGCTTTTCTGTTGATATCTTTTCCACTTGCCGTTTCTTCTGATCCTTGTTCTTCTTCTTTTGTTCCTTTTTCGAATCTGATCTGTATCAGATTCGCATGTTCCAGATCAGCAGAACCCACACCAAGTTCCTCCGCCATAACCAGATATGGAACGTCTTCTCTCCTATAATAAAGCATCTGACATACAAACGTATCACATAAAACCGGATCTTTTGCTGTCAGAATCCGGTTCATAACAACCGGATTTCCTCCATCTTCAAAATCCAGATCACCACAGATATTATCCACCACAATAAAATCCTGATGAATACCCACATTCAGATGTGCGATCGGTTTATGCAGACCCAGCTTATGAAAGTGCCTCTTCTCCTTATTTGGAATCAGACCTTTCATATTTTTCAATGCACAGGTGATCTTTGTCTGGCAATGTCCTTTCAGAACTGGAACATTGATCAAAAAATCCAGCTTTCTCACACTGCTGCAGATTTGAAGTCTCATTCCGGCACAATCCACTTCACTGCTTTCATCGAGCTGCATATCCCAAAATGGTACGTTATATTTTTCAACCAGCCTGTCATATCCACAAACTTCCATGGATTCCGAAGTTTTATCCCCAACCCAGGAGCTCTCCAGCATCACGATATGTTGACAACTTCTTTCCTGTAAATATTCAATAATCCCCGCAACAATCTCCGGATGTGTTGTTGCACCATAAGAAGCCTCCGTCGGCGATACCAGGTTCGGTTTTATTCCAATCAGCATCTGATCTGCATTTTTTTGCTTCTGATCTGCCTTTTTTTTAATTTCTGCCCACAGATCTGACTGTGCAAGGATCTCCTTTGTCATCTCTTTATATTCCGTTCCGGAAATCATATATAAATCATTTTTCTTCAAATTTCCATCCTCCTTTTTCAATATCCGTAAAGCGGACATTCACAATCCGCTTCGCTACTTGCTCATGAACGCAGTCGTATATCCGTTTTAAGCAACAAAAAGCACTACTCACTATGAGTAATGCTTTTCTCGAATCATGAGGCATCGGGGATTCGAACCCCGGACAACTTGATTAAAAGTCAAGTGCTCTACCGACTGAGCTAATACCCCATTCTGTCTTTTCAGACAAAATGCCTGGTTCCGGAATCGAACCAGAGACACGAGGATTTTCAGTCCTCTGCTCTACCAACTGAGCTAACCAGGCAAAATTGCGGGGGCAGGATTTGAACCTACGACCTTCGGGTTATGAGCCCGACGAGCTTCCAGACTGCTCCACCCCGCGTTATGAAATTAATGGATGGAGGTGGATTCGAACCACCGAAGCAATTTGCAGCAGATTTACAG